>Ga0315554_1000015_pt1 | contig 76519 bp, 78 predicted proteins | sample SalMarSW160370MG_FD_202114 | JGI IMG/M metagenome (GOLD analysis project Ga0315554, IMG submission 202114) | Salt marsh sediment microbial communities from the Plum Island Ecosystem LTER, Massachusetts, United States - Salt Marsh Sediment SW1603-70 ...
ACGCATCGTACTGCGTTTGCAGAATCTGAGCTTCAAACAACCTTTCCTGTAATTCACCAAGCTGCTCGTTAGCTTCAGCATATTGCGCCGCCAGGATATCATATTCCGCCTGTATGTCTCCCTGACCGCACGAAATCGCACCCGCTAGAACAATAATACCCACTAATACAATGCAGACCATTATTTTAGTTTTCATATTACACCATCCACAATAGTATTTGACTATATATTATCACAATATTATAATATTCGCTTCCTTACTTTATACCCATATTAAGTATTACTATATGGCATTTAATAAAAAGAGAACAATACCACCCTCTTCATTCTATTTACCAAGACTACCCGACATATCCCGGCATGTCAATAATACATTCAAACGAAAAATGAATTGACAATAAGCACCTTTATGCGTTATATTTCAACACCGAAAGCATAATACACCTCTATCCCGTAAGGCAGGTATTATGATAACTCCATTCTCCAGCATCTTACGCAATCCGATAAAAAGGTTCAATCGTATATATTCACACAAGAAAAACAATAGGAGGATATGATGGCGACAGTTGAAGAATTACAGAAAAGAATCCAGAGACTTGAGGACATTAAACAAATCGAAAGACTGCAAAGGATTTACGGCTATTACCGTGACTACGAGGAGTGGGATAAAGTAGTCGACCTTTTCAGCGATAACGCTGAGTCGGTAGAGGTGGCCGACCACGGAGTCTACAAGGGAAAGGAAGGCATCAGGCGATATTTCATCGACCTTATCAAGGGCGGTAAGGACGCCAAGCCCAGGATAGGCTATATGTCTATCGCCATGCAGATACAGGGCGTGGTCACTGTTGACCCGGACGGCGTTAACGCCAAAGGGCGGTGGTACGGTTTTCTGGCTGAAGCCCGACCGACATTAAGTCTCCATGAAGGTGAACTCAGGCAGCTGTGGGCTCACGGTATTTACGAGAATGAGTACGTCAAAGAAAACGGCAAGTGGCTGTTCAAGAAACTCCATTTCTTCCTGAACTTCCGCACGCCCTACGAGGACGGCTGGCTGAAGACTCCGGTGGTCGGTCATAACGGTCCCAGCACGGAAGTACCCCCGGACGCACCACCGACCTCTTTCTTCCCTTACCCCTCCGGTGTCCACCTCCCCGTCCATTTCAAGCACCCGATTACCGGCAAATAAAAAAGGCGGAATACCATGAACCTTGAAGAACTGGAAAAACAGCTAACGCGTCTGGAGGATATCCAGGAGATAGAAAACCTTCAAAAGATGTATGGCTATTATTTCGACAATGCTATGTATCAGAAGGTAATCGACCTTTTCTCCGAGAATACCGAGTCGGTAGAAGTTACCGACCATGGTGTTTTTCGCGGTAAAGAAGGCGTGAACAGGATGTACGCGGGTATGGTAGGTATGCCGCGACCGGGATGGATGTTTTTCGAGGTTATGCAATCCCAGGGCGTTATCGATATCGCTCCGGACGGCAAGACAGCCAGAGGACGCTGGTACACCCCGTCGTTCGAGTGTCGACCTTTCGGCGGAACGAAGAAGCAGACGTGGCAGTTCGGCGTGTATGACAACGAGTATATCAAGGAAAACGGTAAGTGGTATTTCAAGAAGCTGCACTGGAACCTGACTTACTGGACGTCTTTCGAGAGGGGTTTCCTCAAGGTACCCAAGCTTTCGGATACGCCGTTTCCTCACGCGGATGCACCTGCCACCGCTTACCATCCTTACCCATCCGGATACCATGTTCCCTATCCCTTTAAGCATCCGGTTACCGGCAAATAACAATAGAGGAGTTGTTTATGAATGTGGAAGAATTGGAAAAACAGGTACAGCTCCAGGAGGATATCCAAGAGATTGAGCACCTGCAAAGGAAATACGGTTACTATTTCGACAATAACATGTGGGCGGAGATAGTCGACCTGTTCTCGGATAACGCCGAATCTGTAGAAATAGTCGACCACGGCGTTTTCTACGGCAAGAAGGGAGTCAGGCGGATATACTGGGACATGTTCTCCGGGGGCGGTCAACCCCGGCAATCTCCCCCCTGGATGCAATTTATCGTTATGCAAATCGGCGGTGTTGTGGATATATCGCCGGACGGTACCAGAGCCAATGGCCGCTGGCAGACCTGGCTCTGCGAAGCCAAGCCTTACGGCGCTTATCCGCGACAGGAATGGCTGCACGGATATTACGAGAACAAGTACGTTAAAGAGGACGGCAAATGGAGATTTTCATTGCTGCACTGGAATAACACGTTCTGCACACCCTTTGAAGAGGGCTGGCTGAAGATGCCCCTCATGGGCTGGATGCCTCTTCCCGACGCCGAAGCGCCGCCGACGGCTTTCCATCCTTATCCTTACTTTATCTACAATGTCCCGTATCACTACAAACACCCCATCACCGGCGAATAAATACCAGGAGATGAATCCATTACCCGCAAAACAGACAACACCGATGTTAACAAAGACCTGACGATGGAGAAAAAGAGGGGCTGGTTCTCCGCTCAGGCCAGACCCAGAATTCTGCTTTTCTATATCGCTATTCTGGCCAAGTTAATCGCCTCGGCGCTGGGCGCTATCGGCTTCGTTTATCAAAACGGCATCCTGATGATATCCGGCACGGTTGTCTGGCTGGTCTTCTTCGCCCTTTTGTTGATGATAGCCGTCCCAGCCGTTGACCAGCGTCTGCGGAAGTACCTGCACTGTCTTAAGAACACCGCAAAAACAATTGTTATTTCTCTCGTCGTCCTCGGGGTGGCATTAGTTGTATTTATCGTGTTTATCGGCCTCGAGTCATTCTTTAGCGATAAACCGGATGATAGGCTATCACAATTACTCGTCTCTCTGGAAAATGTGTACGGCTATAATGACGCCACTGCCCTCTCACACCAGGCTGCGCAAAACCTAATCGACGGTAAAAATCCTTATGCGGAAGCAAATACCATCATCGCTATGATTGACTATAACGGTGAGATTGATAAAATCACGCCTTTACGCGAAGGTAGATTTGCCGATGTATTTCCCTATCTGACTACTGACCAGCTGGGACAGTTCTGGGAGGATGTTCGACAGACTCCCGAGCAAATCCCCGTAGAAATCGAATCTAAATTCAATTACCCGGCCGGAGGCTTTTTATTACCCGCTCCCTTTGTGCTGGTAGGAATCAGCGATTTTAGATTTATCTATATAATTCTGCTGCTTCCCGCTCTGGCATACGTCATATACAAGGTCCGCTCCGATTTACGCATACACCTGATATTCGCCCTCGTCGCCAGTCTCGAACTCTGGAATTCCCTGGCGGCTGGCGAAACCGGATTTCTTTACTTTCCGTTTCTGTTACTGGGATGGATTCTCCCCAAGAGAAACCTCTGGGTGTCCGCTCTGTTCATGGCCATCGCCATAACCATTAAGCAGCTAGCCTGGTTCGTGCTGCCTTTTTATCTCATATTAATCTTCAGGACAATAGGATTAAAACAAATGGCGGTGTCATTATCTATCATCATCGGGGTTTTTCTTGCCGCTAACCTGGCTTTCATCGCCATGGACCCGGACCTCTGGTTTAATTCGGTAGTCGCTCCCGTGACAGATAACATGTTCCCATTGGGAGTCGGCATTATTTCCATCGTTACCGGTGGTTTCATTGACATTCAGTCGCCACTGCCATTTGCTATCATGGAGTTAGCTATTGCCGCCCTGGCGGTAATCTGGTACTTCTTTAAATGCAATCGTTATCCCCAGACCGGTCTGATACTGGCCGTGTTACCGCTGTTCTTTGCCTGGCGCAGCCTCTGGGGATATTTCTTCTACATAGATATCATTGTGCTGACGGCTATCATGCTCAACGAATACGGAATGGAATCGAATGAAGAAAGCGGTAAAGTCCTGGCGGTGTCTTCCGGCAAGCTGTAGGTCTTCCTATCTCCAGGTCCACCGGGTATTTAGCAGGTAATTCCAAAGCGTAACGATAATAATCGCTATGATGTTGGATACCAAGTAGTAGATACCGAAGACATGAGTAAAGAGCGAGAGCAGCCCCAGATTGATGCCCAGCCCCGCCAGGCTGATCAGGTTAAACTTGAGCAGGCGCCGGAAGAACGGTTTTGTGCCCGGCTCGCTGCGTCCCCGGAAGGTAAAGAAGTTATTGAGCAGGAAATTGGTGATTATCGAGGTCTCCACGGCGATGGCGGCAGAAAGTATTAAAGTCAGCCCACCGTACTCTTTCAGCAGCCAGAGTAAGCCCTCATTTACCCCTACCCCGCTCAATCCCACCAGGCAGAATTTAATAAAACGCCACAGCTCGCCTTTTCGACGCATCAGACTGTAGATATGTCGGAGGTATTCTAACTGCTGTTTTGTATTAAGTTTACTTTCACCTTCATCGCGGGTAACAAAGGTAAAGGGGACTTCAACCACGTTCTGGAATTTTCCTTCCATCAGGATTTCCAGCAGTATCTTGTAGCCACGCGGTTGAAGTCTGGCATTTTCGACAACCTTACGGTCGAACATGAAAAAGCCGGACATGGGGTCTTTAACGGGACGAGTCGGTGGTAAAAAAATATGGGCAATAGCGGTAGAAACGGCCGATACCAGCTTTCTGAAAAGTCCCCACTCCTGACAGCTTCCGCCCTTCACGTACCGACTGGCAACCACAATATCGGCGCCGCCTTCCGCGGCTTTAACCAGAGAAGGTATAACCTCGGGCGGGTGCTGGAGGTCGGCGTCCATTACCAGAACCTTCTGCCCGGTGGTATTCAGAATACCGTGCACGACTGCCGAAGCCAGTCCTCTTTCGTTCTTACGTACGGCTACCTTCACCGGATAGCTTTCCGAAAGCTTCTCGATAGTATCGGCAGTTCCATCTTTGCTATCATCATCAACGAAAAGGATTTCGTAATCATAAGCAGACAGGGCATTGTGGATACGCTCAACGAGGGGAACAATGTTTTCCCCTTCGTTATATGTTGGTATTACAATCGAAAGCGCTTTACTCATAAGATAAAAGGTGTTAAAAAATGACTATTATCGTCTATGGTCTTGGTATCAATTATGCATAGGCATTCTACCATATAATAACAAATCATTCACGCGGTAGTAGAAAATACAGCTATCTCCGGCACCAAAACCGGTATAAGTTTGTGAAAAAGGTATTTTGAAAGACTTTTAACACAATTTTAACCTTTTTTTAACCTACCTTTATCCATAATCTAGCCTTTGACCTCTACAATAATAATGTATTATCAGTTAAAGAGGCGGAAATGAATCGGAGTTGCCCTGCATGAAAAACTGTAACAACAGAATAAAAGATAATAAAAACAATGGAAAACAAGTTGGCTCAGAAGATTTTACCGGGGATATTAATCTGCTAATTGAATCAGCCGAAAATCATGTCCAGGTAGACCAGCTTTGCCTGTACCTAAAAACAATCGACAACCTGAAAATAGCATCATATAACTGGTCCGAGTCAAAAGGTCTGACAATCAGCGTCTCGTTGAAGGATGCCGTTCCTTTAGGCGATAGTCTACGTCAAATGCCCCTGGTGGAGCAGGTGTATAAAAAGAAGAGGAAATATATCACCGTGGTGCTAAAAACACCCATATCGGAAACTATGCCTCCGGTTATAACAGCCTCCGAGGGAGTAGTAGCCGCATAATACCGGGTTATCAGTATCCTCATAACCCTGTGAGGGGGAGCTATACAGCTCCCCCTTTTTTAGCTTATTATTATGTCATTATGAAAGCCCCGAATGAACTGTTAAGGGTTTGTGCGTTACTACTTTTCCTTAGGTCGTTCGCCAAGGCTAACATTAGGAATCCATGCGAGCCATTTCGGCAGATACCAGTTGCGGTGTCCTAAAAGTTTCATCGTTGCCGGGACGAGGACACAGCGAACCAGGGTAGCGTCCAGTAAAATAGCTACGGCCAGACCGAAGCCCATTTGCTGCATCATTACCAGGTCGCCGAGAGCAAAGCCACCGAAAACCATCACCATTATTAACGCAGCCCCCGTTATCAACCGTCCGGTGGAACGCAAACCGAAGGAAACCGATTCGGTATTATCATGAGTCTGCTGGTACCGCTCTCGCACCCGGCTCAGCAGGAAGACATGATAGTCCATGGAGAGCCCGAAAAGCAGCGCGAAGAGGAAGAGGGGCAGCCACGTCTCGATAACTTCCACCTGTATGAACCCGAAGAACTCGGCGCCGACACCCTTCTGAAAGACGAGGACGATGAGTCCATAAGCCGCTCCTACGGATAGCAGGTTCATGATAATAGCAGTAGTCGATATCACCACCGAGCGGAATGCCAGGAGTAATATTATAAAGCTTAATGCCAGCACGTAGGCGATAATAAACGGAGTGTAAGTGTTCGTCGTATCGTTGAAATCAACCATGAAGGCAGTATCACCCGTTACCAGAACGCAGACGGGGCTATCCGCGAAAGCCTGCGGTATAAGATTACTCCGGAGATTCTCCACCGAGTTCATCGACTGTAGACTCATTGAGTCACCGGAAATATAGGCATCAATAACCGCCAGATTTTTATCCGGATAGAGAGTTACGCTGGAACCGGCAAAGGCGGTATCGGCCTCGAGGAGTGTTTGCAGAAGGTTTATTCCGGCCTGGGTTTTATCTGCATTAATATCACCATCGATGACGATTTGTGTCGGTAAATCCATCATCCCCATCTGAAACTCTTCCTGCAACACATTGTATCCCTGTTTCGCTCTTAAATAATCGGGGATGCCGCTGATTCCGGACATGCCGGTGTCTCTATCGAAGAAGGGTATAGCAGCGGAACCCAGTATCGCCACGACAACAACCAGGCTGATAATCGGTACTCTGGTCACCGTCCGGGCTATCCACGCCCAGAAACCGGTAGGAGACTCATAGGTTTGTACTGCTTTACCGCGCTGGATGAAAGGAATACGGAACCTGTTCACTCTATCTCCCAGGAGTCCCAGCATTGCCGGGAGAAGCGTCATCGAAGCGGAAATGGCCATCAATACCACCAGTATGGAGCCGATGCCCATGGAGATAAAGATAGAGAGCGGGAAAAGCACCAGACCGGTCAGCGCCAGCACTACAGTAATACCGCTGAAGAACACCGCCCGACTGGCCGTGGCTCCGGCAACACCGATGGCATCCATTTTTTCCCGACCGCGCTGTCGTTCTTCGCGGAAACGCGTCAGAACAAAAAGAGAGTAGTCTATCCCTACCGCCAGTCCCATCATGGTTATCATGTTGGAAATCATGAAAGTAAGGTCCATAGCCTGCCCTACCAGGGCCGTAAGACCGAGGGCGACAGCGATGGAAACCATACCGAGTATGATGGGCAGAATAGCTGCGGCGATGGCACCGAAGACGATGGCCAGAATCACTATAGCCGCTGAGATACCGATGGTCTCACCTCTTGCCATCGAGCTTTCGCCCAGCTCCATCGAATCGGCCATGAAAGAAGCGGTGCCCGTGTAGAATATCTCGAAAGAGCCGGTAGCGTAGCCGTCTCCGATTTCATATACCCGGTCTATTTCCTCATCAGCATCCATGGGCATCGTCAAGGAGATAAATGTACTGTGACGGTCGGCGGAGACCATCATCGGATTCTCGGTCATATAGTAGGTAGCGCCACCCAGAACGACGTCCTCTCCCAACGCTATCAATTCATCATAAAGCCGCTCGACGTGACTCCTGAACTCAGCGTCATCCACCGTCAGCATACTGGAGCGGATGATAATCATCGCGTCGAGGGTTTCATACTCGGATATACCCAACCGCTCTTCTATGATGTCGAGGGCTTCGCTCGATTCCGGATTATTCGTCGGCTTTACATCTGTAACCAGGGCATCGCCCAGCAGGGTTATGTTTAAAACCAAGGCCAGGGCCAAAACCACGACCCAGATGCCGATGGTTACCCAGGGACGCCTTGCGCACAACCTTGCCAGCTTTTCGGTCCAGTTTCCCAGATACATGTGTTGTTCTCCCTTCGATTATCTTTGGGGGTGCAATATACCAAAAACCGATGTCTCAGGCAGCTTCCTCTTTAGACTCCAAGCTATCGAGAATTTTTTCGGCTTCCTTAACCGTTATCCGCTTCTCACTCAACGCCTCCAGAACAGCCATTTGCGTTTTATAGGAATCTGCTGACGGTGGGGGAGGTGGAACCTCTGGTACTTCAGTCTCTCCGGTAGCTCGGCTTGATGCCGGCTTTGTCTCTATTTTTATATCGCCGCGTAATACGGATAGGTGGATTTCCGGGACTTTCGCCTTTTTATCGGGAACCGAACCAATGATGCCAACCATTCTCCTACCGTGCCATGGTTCCGGCCCCTGACGGGTGACGCGTACCAGCGGCGTTACCGATTTTACATCGCCATGTCGTGTGGCGGCATCAATCCGGGCATTAATATCGGATGGTAGAGAAAGAGAGATATCGCCGGAATGCGTCTTTATTTTCCAGTCGTCTCCGGGTATGCAGGCATCACTTTCGATATCGCCCCTGATAACATTCAAGTCAAGGTTGGACGCGCGTCCCTCTTTCATCTTGACATCGCTCCTGGCACACCTGATGACGCAGGTCCCAACATCCATATCTTCTACCTGAAAGTCGCCCCTCGCCATTTTTATATTAATCCCCTGGTGCTGTCCGGCACCCCCCTTTTGCCCCAAGAATCCTTTCACCATTTTCTCGCTAAACTCGAGACCCCATTGAGTCCAATCTTCTTTTTCCCAGCTCATATAGCTACCCGGGAATTTTCGTCTTTTTTTACTCTCACCATCAGGTAGCGGCGGCATCGCCGGTACTTCCTCTTCACTAAAGCGTTTTAGAAGTACATTGGCATTACCGGATGCCAGGCTAAAAGCACCGCGACAGTCTTTTAGCTGGACTTCACCCTTAGCGAGTATTAAATTCAGTCGTGCCTGAATATTCTCGGCCTGGAAATCTACGTTTCTTGCATAAAGGTCTATCAGCCATGGTTTTTGTCTTGGCAGCAGCAGGGTAAGCTGGATATTCTTGCTGGATGTCGGGGTAGAAATCCACAGCCAGCGCCCCAGCTGGTCTACGTCTAATTTGGCAGCGTGCTTTTCACCACCATTGCTTTCCAACCTGACCTCATCGGCGTCGGTCCCCCGGACGGTGATATTAGCGTCGCGCGCTCTGATACCGATAGCATCAAATGATTCATTTGGCCAGGTGTATTCCATCTTGGCCATTAATCTCCTTCTGCTGATGCTTTACCTAATTTTTCCATTGCTGCCACCGGGGATAATTTCCCGTCGGCTACGTCCCGTAAAATCTGTTTTCGTGATTCCTCGTCAGACATCGACCGAACGGTCGGGGTACCTCCATTCCTGGGTCGGACATGGTCGGTGTTCTCGCTTGTACGTGTGAGAATTTCGTTGATTTCATCCAGTTTATTACGGATAGTGGGATATGAAACCCCCAGAATCCTCTCCACTTCACTGAGATTACCGCGTGCCGACAGGAAGACCTCGATAAAAGTCAGTTCATCATCAGAAAGATTTAGAAACCGCCCCGGTCGGAATTCACCACGCATTTGAAGGTTACATTGTCTGCATCGACACTCGGTAATTATAAGCTGGTCACCGCATGCAGGACATTTATCGAACATATTCTGCATAATTCCCTCCTGTATTTCATTATTATAATGCTTTTTTGTATTATTGTCAATATATTATTAATTATTTTTAATTATTGTGATAATATTGTTATGTTTTTATTTAAAACAATATAGTTACTCAGAACTATATGTTGAATACTGACTTCACCAAGAGTAGAATGTTCATATCCAACTACACATCTCAGATTTAAGGGTAACTCGTGAAACAATCGGAGAGCGGTAATACCGGTAATACCGTTACGGGATTCCCGGTATTGCGTTCATTTAAAACCCCTGATTATCGATTCTACCTACCGGGTAGTCTGGCGCAATTCACCGCCTTAAGCATGCAAATCTTTTCCGGTCCTTTCCTGATGTACTATCTCACCGGTTCTAAAACCCTGCTGGGAACCATGGCTCTGATTAGTGCCTTCCCGATGATATTTGTATCATTGTACGGCGGGGCCATTGCCGATCGCATTAAGAAAAAGCGTATTGTTATTGTATGTGTATTAGCCTCAGCGGTAGTGGCGGTTGGTATTGCCCTGTTGCTGTCTTCCGGTATTATCAGTCCCGAAAAAGAAGGCTCATGGGGGATTTTGATGGTTGCGGTACTGATTATGGGCTCTCTGATGGGTCTGATGATGCCCGCACTCCAGGCGCTGGTTGCCGATATCGTCAAACGCGAACAATTGATGAACGCCGTAGCCGTGAATACAATGGGTATGAATATCCTGTTTGTCATCGGTCCCCGCCTGGCAAGTTACTTGATAGACACCTACGGTTATGATTCCGTGTATTACGCCATGGCTGGCTGCTATGTTCTATCAGCATTCTTCATCTTTTTCGTACGCGGTACCGGACTGACAACCTCTTCTGTTCCAGGTCTCGCCTCAATCGCCCCGGATAAAGCGAATATCCTGGGAGAAATCCAGAAAGGCTTCCAGTATATCCGCAAGGAGTCAATGATAATGGTTGTCCTGATTTTTTCACTGGTTGTCACCGTACTCTCCCAGCCGTATCAGCAGCTGCTCCCCATTTTCGTTGAAGATATTTTCAAGGTCGGAACCACGGGCGGCGGCGAACTAATGATGATTGCAGGGTTAGGGGCATTAATCGGCTCCATCATTATCACCTTTTTACCGAATAAAAAACGCGGTCTCATGCTTCTCGGGAGCGGTCTAATCGCAGGAATAGCCCTGATTGCCTTTTCCTTTTCCACGATATGGGGCCTGTCGCTGGGTACCATGGTATTTGTCGGCTTCTCTCAGACATTCCGCCAGACGATTAGCAGCACCTTATTACAGGCATATTCCGAACCCGAATACAGGGGAAGGGTAATGAGTATTTTCAGTATGCAATGGGGCCTCATGAGCATATTTACATTCGTCGCGGGAATACTGTCCGAAGTAGTCTCCGTCCAGTGGGTGCTGGGCAGTCTGGCCATAATCCTGGTCGCCCTATCTATCCTGTCTTTGATATTTACCCCCAGCATCAGAAGGCTGGACTAACCTGAAACCGGCGACATGTATAATGAGATAAGAATTTGGAGGTTGACATGGAAACCAGAAGATTAGGCAGGACCGGACATATGAGCAGCATAATAGTTTTCGGGGGATTCGCGCTGCTGCAAGCCAATCAAAAGGACGCGGATAAGGCTCTGGAAACAGCCCTGGCAAACGGGATTAATCACATCGATGTCTCCCCGATTTACGGTCAGGCGGAGACACGCATCGGTTCGTGGTTCGGCAGAAACGGGAAGCAGTTCTTCCTCGGCTGTAAGACTCACGAACGGGAAAAAGTAGCGGCCTGGGAAAGTCTGAAACGTTCATTAGACACACTCAAAGTGGACCGCTTTGACCTCTTCCAGTTTCACGGCGTCGATAGTATCGAGACAGTGAATACAATACTCGGTCCCGGGGGCGCCCTGGAGGCTGTTATCGAAGCCAGAGAGCAGGGGCTTTTGAAGTATATCGGCATTACCGGACACCGACCCGATGTGCAAAACGAAGCGCTCGGTCTTTTTGATTTTGATACCGTTATGTTTCCGTTGAACAGGGTTCATGCCGCTCATCCCGAGAAATGGAATGACTTTTTACCGCTGTTGAAAACCGCCCGGCAAAAAGATACCGGAGTTCTGGCTATCAAGTCGGTGGCGAAACAACTCTGGGAGAATCCGGACCGGGCATCTCATACTTGTCAAACCTGGTACCAGCCGTTCGATGAAGCCGCGGAAATTGAAAAGAGCCTGTGGTACACGCTCTCGCAGGATATTACCTCGGCCGTATTACCCGGGGACCTGAGGCTGTGGCCGATGGCGATTGATGCCGCCCAACGATTCAAACCTTTAGATGCCGGGGCTCAAAAGAAGGTAATTAAAGAGGTTGAACGATATCAAGCTCTGGTCGGTCCGAATATGGATTGAACTTAAAGCTGTATCTTGTATTTGATGGAATTATTGTAGATAATAAGTTAAAGGCAATTACCATTTCCCAAAATGGGGCTAATAGGTACAGGAGGTATAGCTATGAAAATGAAAGCTATCACACTAATTACCTTACTACTATTTACGCTCACGCTGTTTTCGTGCATTACAACATCGGAGAATATCATAAAAGAGTATTCCTGCGACGATTTCTCCGCTAATCCCACCAGCCTATCAGACGATATTAATATAAAAATAGGAGATAAAATAACCGTCAAGCTGTGTTACAACAAGACAACGGGTTTCCAATGGGACTATGAGATAACCGGCGATACGGCCGTAAAAGAGGAAGACCACGACTTCCAAGAACCGGGAGGAGACCTAGTCGGGGCGGCGGGAACAGAGGTCTGGACTTTCGAAGGAGCTGAAAAGGGTACCGCGGTAATATCTATGGAATACAGCCGGCCGTGGGAAGGCGGCATGAAAAAAGAGTGGACCTATAAGATGACGATAACAGTTGAATAAAGAAAACGGCCAGGACTGATATTAAACCAGCGACTAGGCGGCATATTCGGAAAACACAAAGCCGTAAATACTGAATCAAATATTACCAGCAGTATTATTGATACAAGATAATATCTTTAAAATTTCCCTAATGAGGTAAAGGTGATATATCAGGACCCTTGCCAATTCTAAACATCTTGGTACCACAGGTATGGCAAATCCCCTGCGTGGCGGGTTTGCCGTTCTTCATGGTTATATTCTTGGCGTCTTTCATTTCTTTCTTTGCCTTACATTTAACACAATAGGCTTCCATCGTAATAACCTCCGTATATAATTTCCTGTCTTTCTTATTATATCAGATACCCTACCATTTTTAGTAAGAGCTCAGCTATAACGTGACTATAAATTATTCCAGGTGGCTTATCGGCAATTGAAAATAAAAAGAACAAATGCTATAATCTGATGGATTTCTTTATACGAAATTCATCAACTCTAATCCTAATATCCAATCGGCACAAATCCTGTGGAATAAGGACATGGTGGCAATAACAAACCGGCTGACAAGATAGTGGTTGGATAATTGAAAAAACAGGATTTTCAATTCTAAAGATATTGGTATATTATAAGGATAGAAAATACCAAAGAAGAAAGGAATGACAATGTCAACAGCAATAGAATATCAAAAAGTAATGAGCGAAATCGTCTACGTCAACCTGCCCGGACCGAATGAGCCTGTACCGGGAATGAACGGGACAGACCTCCTGCATGGATTCCTGACGGAGTTTCACCGGACTCAAAGCCCCGAGGTTAAGGCATTCGTCGATTCCGCGTGCTTAAAATGGAATGTCCATTACCGGATATCAAAAGATACTTAAATTCCAGCCCGTTTCAGGAAGCCTTTGAGCTCATATGAGTGGTGCTCGACAGTATTGCAGGACCTGCATTGTATCCTGCAGGAAAACTTAAAACCATTCGTCTCTTCGACATTCCTACGCATCGAGTTTGATGCGTAGGTAATCAATGTAAAATTCTTTCTTGCCCAAGCGTTATTTCCGACGATTTACGATAATCCCGAACATACTAATCCGGTAACATCAACCCGGATCAGGACTATTTAACGACGACTAACCGGAATTTTCCTCTGATAATCATCATATTGCTACTTTATTATGGCACTAAAGTAACATAGAGAAATCACTAAAGTGGGATATTAATTTCATACGTATTCATTGATAATAGAAAAGACCTCATAGGGAGAATAACGGACTATGATTAATGGCGTTTGTATAATGTCGGAGTACAGACATGGAAGTAAGATGTAAAAAATTCCTTAAATACTTCCACTATAGAGAGAAGGGATTTACCTTAATTGAGCTCCTGGTAGTAATTGCTATCCTCGGTGCGTTAATGGGCGTAGCCATTCCCAACCTCGTACAATTTTCGGATAGGGGCAGACCTGAAACCGCCGCAACTGAACTCTATAATATTCAGGATGCCGTGTGGGCTATGTTATCAGAAAGCTCAACTGTCCAATTAACACCGATCTCTGATGTTACTGACATGGATACAGTAGTTACTACCGATACATCGGCATTAGTCTTGAGAGATTACCTGACCGGATTGGAACCTGATGGCACACTAAAAACGGATTTCACCTACAGCTTCACCGCCGACGGAGATGTGACTCAGAATATGCCTTAAAGCCTCTCATAATCCTGAAAAACCATCAACGCCGTATCCGGCACAAGAAAATTCCTGGTACTAAAAAATGCGGCTGGGATTAAGCCAGCTTATTTCTCTGTAGCCTTGCCGACAGGTCTGAGCGGTTCTTGTCTCATTCTATCGATGAAGTGAAATAAAGCCGGAATGGGATGCCTGTGAGTCATGCGGGGTCCGGCATACCTCATAACAGCCCTGATTTTTTCTCTCATTAAAGGTTGATAACAATGCACAGGGCATTTAGCACAAATTGTCTTGCCTTCCTGGAAGGGACATTTCTTCAGGCGTTCCAAGGCATAATTCGCTAGCTCGGTACATTCGGCGCATAGCCTGTTGGTTTGGTGGTGGCGTCGGCAGTATAGAGATATCATCACCTCAACGGTCTTGCCTTCTCTGGCTATTCTCGAGGATTTTGCTGACATGAATAAATTATGACACGAACGGATTATTTAGTCTAAGAGGATTAAAACTTGATGAACAAAACCAGGTGGCAGCGGTTGGATTTGGATAAAAGATGTTGATGAAGAGACGTGGAAAGATTAAAATAAGCCAGGACTTTGCAGTAATCTAAGATATTGTTTAAAATAATACCTGTGAAAGGAAGGTGATGGATAATAGTTGAAATATAATGAAACGACCGAAAACTACAGAAAGAAATTATCCAGTGCAGATTTTATAGCAAGTATTATAATGGAGGTTACCGATGCTAGATCAGACCAGTCAATGGTACAAACTACAATACCCGGAATGTTTCGTTGATGAAGAAGCACGCATGATGCAGAAGATGCTGGCCGATTTTGTGGACAAAGAAATAATACCGGTCCGCGATAAAATTGACGATGATGTGACGCATGAAGAAATAATCAACCCGATTCTGAAGAAATTACAGGTAGACCTTGGCTGCCAGAAAAACATGATACCTAAAGACTACGGCGGCAACGAAATGCTTTCCATCGTCGCGGGTGCTCTTAAACAGGAGCAGATAGCGCGCGGCGACTACGGCATCAGCATGCACGGCGCCGTTACGGACTGGGGATGGACGCCGGCCACTCTGGCCTATCTTATGGCACCCACTCCCGAGGCAAAGGCCTGGGCGAAAGCGGTACTCGATGAATTTGCGCCTATGTTCGTCGGCAACGAGCATAAAGCCGCCTGCTTCAATATGAGTGAGGTCGAGTCCGCCTGTGACATCGAGAATATCACCAATGAAGGCAAAACAGTAGGGGTAAGGGCCAAACTCGAAGGCAACGAATGGGTTATCAACGGTAACAAGTTCTGGGCATCGAACGCCGGTGTCTCCGACCTTAATTGCGTTATCTGCAATATAGACCCTAAATTGGGAAAAGACGCCTTCGCCCTGATTTACGTGCCCGAACCATGGCCGGGGGTTTCCCACGGTAAATTTGAGGTTAAATGCGGCATGCAGGCCGATAGAAACACTTCTACGTATTTTGATAACGTCAGGGTACCCAAGGAATGGGGACTGGCGGGTCCGGTAGCCTGGTCTATCTTTGAATCAACCGTATCGGCCCCCATGCCCCTGAATGCGGGACATGCCATCGGTATTCTTCAGGGCGCGTTCGACGTGCTGCTTGAGTATACGGGAGAGAGGGTAGCCGGCGGCAGACCAGTCAATCAGCACCTCTCCGCAGCCATGATTCTGGGTGAGATAGCCTCATTTATCACGGTAGGAAGAGCCGCCTTCCTGGAATTGGCTCACGAGTATGACCGCATGGATATTTATGGTATGTGGAACACGACCAGCATGTGGGCCAAGGGGCACGCCGTACACGCGTATATTACCAGGACCGTGCCTGAACTTATCCTGAAGGGAATGGAAATTATGGGTTCCTACGGCTATGTCCGTGAGAACCACTACGAGAAATATTACCGCGATGCGCCGATATCCAAGCTGGTTATGGGGGGCAGTCATCTGGGCTATTTCGCCACGTGCCGGCAGTTCTATGACCTGGACTTCTCTTCATTCGGCCCGGGTAAACTCGAAGACCCGACTAAAAGTAAATAAAAAATATATAATATCAATATAATTAAGCAACAGTGGCTGGGATTTAACCAGTAATATTCCGGTAGCTTCTGAGTTATTATTGCTATCAGGAGTCATTATATATGAGCGCAGTGCGGATATTCGACAGCCGTCAAAATAAGGTTACGGAAGTGGAGAAAATCCAGAAAACGGATTCAGAATGGAAAAATATACTCAGCCGAGAGCAATACCAAATTACTGCTAAAAGGGGTACCGAGCGTCCGTTTACCTGCACCTTTGATGATATCAAAGAAACGGGTTTATACCAATGTGTAAGGTGCGGGACTGACCTCTTTAATACCACTGCCAAGTTCGATTCAGGGACAGGTTGGCCAAGTTATTACGAACCTGTTTCTGATTTAAACCTTATACTTAATGAAGATACCAGCCACGGAATGCACAGAACCGAAGTTCTTTGTGCCAGATGCGATGCCCATCTGGGACATGTATTTGACGATGGTCCTCCCCCCACCGGTAAAAGATATTGCATAAACTCAGCAGCACTCAAGTTTAAGCCAGCTTAAAGAGTTTCTCAGCGACAGAATATTGAATTTTTTCTTTATCAATATCGGAAGCCGGGATCTCTTCAATAAACCTGGCCGCCTCCTCGCTGTTCTCGTAGGGATAATCCGCAGCGAACATCATATGGTCGGCTCCCAGCTCAAGATATACGCTCAGGAATGCCGGTATAGAATGCATACCGCTGGTATTGACGTAGAAATTATGCCGTATATATTCACTCGGCATTCGCTTTATCCGGGGACGAATTTCTTCCTCCATCCAGGGTCTCTTAAAGCTAAAATCTATTCTGTACATCCAGAATATTAGACCCTCACCGAGATGTCCGAGTATTATTTTAAGGTTCGGATATTCATCAAAAACACCGCTATAAATTAGTCGCATAGCGTGGAGAGCCGCCTCGGCACCAAAGCCCCAGGTCGGACCGGCCAGGGCGAATCCGTAATCCATATAAGGCTTTAGTGTCGATGGATTCGGCGTATTTGGATGCAGGAAGATAGGCACATCCAGACTCTCCGCCACTTCGAAGATTGGCCGGTACTTCTTATCATCGAGGTAGTTACCTTTGATGTGTGAATTAATTTTGGCTCCTTTGAGTCCAAGCTCCTTAACAGCTCTTTCCAGTTCCCTGGCTGCTTCCTCGGGACTCTGAGGGGCCAGGGCCGCCAGACCAATGAATCTATCAGGATATTTGTTTATGACTTTATACAGCTCTTCATTAGTCTTCCTGGAGAGAGCCATACCTCTGGCAGGACTGAACTGTTCGCATCCCGGGGTCGACAGGCTGAGCACCTGCATATCGATACCGGCTATATCCATATTCTTCAGCCTGCCCTGGCTGACGTCCAGAAGCCTGTCTTCGATTTCAAGGCCATGCGGTTCCCAGATTCGAGGCTCGTACCAGAGTCTCACGTATCCTTTATATAATTCTTCTCTTGGCGGCTGTTTACGGGAAAATAAATATTCCTGGTATTTACGGGTATAGAAGTGGGCTTCAGTATCAATCTTTCTCATGGGCACAAGTATAAATTATGCCCGATTCGATAGTCAATTCCTGATATGCGTGTGTATGTTTAGAGATGGCTTTCCCTGATATTTTGGTCTAATTAGTTAGGAAAATTTAACTGGGGATTCGTGAGATGTATAAAACAGGCTCAAAAACTAAGTGGCAGCGGCTGGGATTGAACCAGCGACCAAGGGCTTATGAGACTACCGAAAGTGCAGGATAAAAGGTAGAACCAAAACCTTCTCCAAGAGGTTTGCTTTAGCCTATAAAACCTGGGAAGGTCAGCAATGTCCCGGGAAAGTAAACATGCAGACGTTCTCTGTTCTTATGGATGAGGAAAATAGGCTGGATTAACTGTCCTGTAAAAATATGTTAGCATTGGTATTAAGCTATATCAACTGATTGACATTGCTTAGTCACAGTAGTAATAATAGGTCAGTTTGTGCGGTGAGGAGTGTTCGTAATAGCACTTTCCCCCTCCCCTCTCCCCCACATGAAAGGTGGTTACACCCGGATTTCAGGCAGAAACCGGGGTAATGTTGTGAGGTGAAACGTGATGAAGCCAAAGATGTTTGCCATATCCGTTTCCTTTCTGGTTCTATTATTGGTGATTACATCCTTTCTTCCTTCATGTTCGCCGCGCCCTGAAATCTCGGAGACACCGACTACTATACCCATACCTACATCATCCCCCGAGGTGAACCGAATGGTGCTGAACGATCATTCGCTGTGGGGTGGTAATGATCTTGTTTGGGCTTCCGTCTCGGTCAAGGATACGTCGGGCAGATGGGTAACCGGACTGAACTCAGATGATTTTGAGCTCTCGGAAATGCTCCTATCTCCATCAGGAGAGGTAATGGAACAGCGGAAAATCACCTTTGACCAACCGGATTATCAATTCGAGGGAGACGGGTTCTGGGAAAGATCAGTAACCGATGAAAAGCTGGATATCGTCTTTCTGGTGGACAGTTCCGGCTCCATGGAAGCGGAGATGCCCGGGATACACTCCGAGCTTAACAGGTTTGTTGACCGACTACAGTCCGAGCACACCGATTTCCGCCTGGCAGTGATGAAGTATGACTGGAGTACCGAGGGGAATTATCCCGCGGAGTCTTACGGTTCCTGGGCATTCACCATGCCTTTTCGTGGTGTAATGGAGAGCGATGAGATTCACCAGTGGTTGGATAATGTACAGCTCAGCTGGGGCGAGTGGTGGCTACCGGCGGCCAGCTATGATAGGTTGATGGATGCCAGCCAGCTGGATTTCCGGGAAGGGGCACGTAAGGTTGTTGTGGTCATCACGGATTCCATCGCTGATAATATCTACGGCTCCGACTGGTACGCACCGGAGACAACTGCCAACACTCTATCGGCAGTAGAGTTACTCCTGAAGGATAAAGACATTGAGGTTCTCTACAGTCAGCCTGATGAGGGCCAACTGCAGCACCTTGAGGGATATACCCAAGATGATATTAACCCGCGGGCCAAGAGCGGTTTCGATACGCTGGGGGAACGTATTTCCTGGCCCTTCCACCAGGAAGACATCAAAATAGATGGCGGCGATGTCACCGGGAGCCAGTACTTTTTCGCCTGGATGAGCCACCTGGACATACCCGACCCGCGCCAGGATTACAAGGTAAGGGTCGTTATTAAAACCGCTGCCCCGGAACAGCCCGGTGAGTTTCTGGAAGAAAGCTTTGCTTATGTCCCCGAGGAACAAGAAGCCAGGTTGGTTATAACGGTCATTGATGAGGCAGGGAATCCTACTGACGATGTGGCCGTTTCCCTGATGCGAGAGATGGGCGACCGGCGGGACTATAACCGTAACTATTCTCAGCTGGCTCCCGAGCAGGGGGTGATTGTTGTCGATGACATACCGCTGGGCAAATACTACCTGCATACGGTAGCGACTGGCGACCCGGCATATTCTGTTGAGAGCTTACGCTATGCGAAGACAAGTTATATCGAGGTGCCCGAAACAGGGCTGGAGCTTTCCCTGCGTGTTGAAACCGGGGATAGAGAGATTGAGCTGGCCAAAGCCAGGGGTCTGCTGCAGGACCTTGATGACTGGCACTCCCCGGGTGACCCTTTCCGGGGCTTCGTCGACGATGCCGGAAAGTGGTTGGATGACCTGGAGGAAAACGGTATTACCTGGCAGGAGATGGTCGCCATCAAGCGATTCTATATCGACCTGTCGGGATATGCCAACGTGACGGAATACTCCCAGCGGATGATAGAAGGTGCCACGCAAAATTTCTATGACATCGTGCAGGACTTCCGCGATATTGTCGGACAGATTACCGCCTTTAAACAGACCAGAGAGCAATCCTTTGGCGAAATACTGGCGTCTGCTTTATTGGAAGTAGCCTATGACATCCTCACCACGGGTGATTTCACCGCCGCCAAGGAAGCCGTTGAGGCAGGCCTTGAAGAACTCTACGAATATGCCGAAAATGAGCTGCTCCCCGAACTCATTGAAGATGTGATGGAGCAGATTCCCGATGGTACTTATAAGCCTTTCATCGGAATCATTATCAATACCTGCCTGGGGGCTGACTTTGAGAGCTGGGACTCCGTCATCGAAACAGGGCAGAACCTGCTTCTCGCCGGGGCGCTCGATGAAATCCGCGGAACTCTTGCCGACGGCCTAACCGAAACCATGTTCACCGGGATGGATCTTGATACACCGCTGGAAAAAGCTCTGGTGAGTGTTGTCGGGGAAACTGTGGCGGGATTGTTGGAAGGGGGCTTCGAAAACTTTGCTCCGTCTCTGCAGAAGTTCGCCCGGGACGTGGGTCTCAATGTCCTGGAAGAAGGACGGGAGTCGGTCGTAGTCGCCGTGAGCAAGATTCTGCATGAGGCCGAGGCGAAGCTTGAACCCGGCGATATGCGTGACTTTCTGTTCGGCATGGCAGAGGACCTTATACTGGAAGCCATTCCCAGTGTCAAGAGTACGCCGCCGGCACTTGACTATAGCATTGACAGCGACAGCGTGGTCCGGGTGCTGGTAAAGTACAGTCTATATTACGTCATCCTCAAGAAATACTATGTTGATGAGGCGTGCCAGGCAATGTACGCAACCCTGGAACGTGCCAGGAGCTATGTCCCGGCGGGTGAATCGCCGGATGATTGGGAACATGCGATGATTGATGACTTCTACGCATACCGGGAGATCATGGGCTCTCTCCAGGATTATGCTTGGACGGCGCTCAGTACTCAAGAAGACATCGAGGAATGGGCGCAGGGGTTGCAGGGGCTAGTGGATATCTTGGATACCCTGGCCGATGCCCTGGATGTCCTGGCCAATTTCTATCCACCCTTCGAAGACGAGGCACAGGCTGTACATGGCTTTATTGCCGTGCTGGATGGCATACAAGTAATACCCCGCGCAATAGAGTTTGGCCTGAGAATAGATTGTCTCGATACCTTCGGTGATAGCGTTGAGCCACTCTCTCAGGCAGCTTTTCCGGAACCTTGAAACACTCAAACTTGGTATTGTTTGAAGCGAACTGGTAGGCCGTGTAAGTCTCGAACCTGTGGCAGCGTTAGCCAATGACCAGATGCCTCTCTCTTTTCAACTTATAGCCGTCGCAAAACTATCGCATAATTCACCATTAAAGATTTAGTAAATTTGTTAAGCAATCGTTCGTAAAAGTTATTATTAGAGATTATGTAGGAAGCCGAAAAGATTGTCATCTAGCCTCAAAACTCCTATTACTAATAGGATAGGCCAAGGGACTTGAAAGTGTCGCAAAAATGTCGCAAAATGCGAGCGTAGAAGTTAAGCAAATTTGTTAAGCAAAATTTTAAGGGAGACTCAGCAGATGTGCAAAACAGGCTCAAAAACTAAGTGGCAGCGGCTGGGATTGAACCAGCGACCAAGGGCTTATGAGTCCCCTGCTCTACCACTGAGCTACGCTGCCAGCAAAGAAAATATATCATTATTTCAATCAGAGTGTCAACGGCGCCTGATGACATGGATGCTGACCGCCTTGAACGTGGCATAAACCTTAGTTCCTTTTACCAAACCCATTTCTTCGGCTGACCTTTTGGTGACCAGAGCTACCAGGGGAAATCCGCAATCTATTTCAACACGACAAAGCGGCCCGCTTGACACCGTCCAAGTTATGGTACCCGCGAGTGAGTTCCGGGCACTGCTCGATAGTCTAGCCAGGGCTACCGTCACGTCCTCGGGACGTATGCAGACAGAAACCTCTTCGCCGACGGGGTAATCGGAAACAGCCTCCACAATCATGCCACTAATGTCTATGGGGACTATTTCACTCTCATCGGATACGACTACCCCATCGGCAGTTCAATCTGTTTATTCTACGTATTTCCTGAGGTCCTCCGGCAGCTTGGTTACATCATTTGTCTGTGCCGGTACCACCGGCGGCTGTCCGTTGGCTTCCATGATTTCTACGCCCTTACTTCCCATCAGGAAGTCCACCCAGGCGATAGCAATATCCATACGCGGGAAATTCTTCGGTATGGTGACGCCATAGACTACAGGTGCTCCCTTCACCGTAATTGTCGTGCCCGGTTCGGTTCCAGCTATTTCTACTACAGCCTGTTCGTAAAAATCCTTGAAGTTCGCATCGGCGAGATTGATTTCCGGAGGCAGCTGCACATATTTCAGGCTGTGCTGGGCTGTTACGGAAGTGTATTCAAAGGCGTAGTCCAGGTCTCCAGACTCAAGCAGCGCAATGAGGTCTACAGATTTGGGTCTCATCATGTCGTCGGGGGATCCATAGAGGCTATCATAGAGGCCGGGTACACTATAATGGATCTCGGCAAGCTGCCAGACCATAAGAGTTCGGTAGCCGCAGGGATCTTGGTCAGGGTCACTACGGCCATAAGTCACGCCATCCCGTTGCAGGACTTCGTACCAGTTGTCGCTTGTTATCTCGTCGGCGAACTGGGAACTATCCGTGTAAGTAAGACACATCTGGTTGGTGGCGAAGATGAGATACCAGTCGGCGTAGTCCGGGAACATCAGCTCGGGAATCAGGGCATAGTCAGCCGAGGCAATCACACCACATTCCTTACCGAGCTCGGTCACCTTGCGTATCGTGGTAGCACTGCCGGCTGCCTCTGCCAATATCTCCACATCGGGATAGAGTTTGTTAAACCCCTCGTTTATCTGGGCCAGAGGTACAGTGAGACTACCAGCGTTAAATATTTGAAGCCGTCCCGATAGTTCAGTTGCTGGTTGCCCACACGCAGTGAGCGAGCCTACTACGAGCAGCAGACTTAGGATAACGGGGATGGCTATGAGTTTTACGGTAACTTTGTTCTTCATTGCGGAAAACCTCCTATTCTATTTAATCAATCAAAAAGGTGAACAGATGATGCTTTAAAGGTTACGTAAACCTTTTTGCCCTCGTGAAGCCCTATTTCTTCAAAGGAGTGCCGAGTAACCATACAGGAGAGCTCGGGCGGTATATTCACCGTAACGTACAACGTTGAGCCCTTGTCCAAGATATGCGTGATAGTGCCGGGGAAACAGTTCCTCGCAGAAGAACGTATCGGCTCAGTGGAAATAAGTATTTCCTCGGGACGTATGGAGGCGTGGTAAGTACCGTCTGCTTCCTTTGCTATAATGAATTCGGCGCCATCAACCCTAAAGATGGTATCCCCGCTTGATTTCCTTTCTGCTTTTCCATGGAAGATATTTCTGGTCATGGCAAAGCGGGCGACAAATTCCGAATTCGGGTGACGGAATATCTCTTCCGGAGTCCCCACCTGCATCAGACGACCTTCACCAATCACAGCTATTCGGTTGCCCAGTGCTATTGCCTCTTCGAAATCGTGGGTAACGTGAAGTATTGTGATTCCCAGTGTTCTGTGAAGCTGGCGAAGCTCATGCTGTACTTTCTCCCGTGTTTCAGGGTCGAGGGCACTGAGTGGCTCGTCTACAAGAAGCAATTCCGGCTGAGTAACGATGGCTCTTGCCAGGGCTACTTTCTGTTTTTCTCCACCACTTAGTGTATCTGGTCGCCGGTGAAGAAGATTACTTATTCCCAGTAATTCTGCAACCCAGTTGATTTTATTATTTTGTTCATCTGCGGTGGTTTTATTCATCTTCAAGCCAAAGACAATGTTTTTTTTGACCGAAAGGTGAGGAAATAGAACATGATCCTGATACACTATGCTTATTTTTCTCTTTTCTGGCTCAACTCCGGTCACCTCCTTTCCTCTGAGCCATATTTTGCCGCTCTTGATGGGATAGAGGCCGGCGATGGACTCAAGTAATACTGTCTTTCCCGCCCCGGTGGGGCCGAGGATAATGAAGTACTCACCCTCATTAACAGTGAGAGTGATATTTTTAAGGACGAACTCGCCAAGGTCTACAGACAGGTCATTAACCTCGATCATCACTTATCACCCCTATAGGCAATGGCCCTCAATATGATGAACACTATTACACTCACTAGAATCAGCAACACAGCTATTGGGCGCGCATAATCAAGACCGTATGTTTCGAACCGCTCATAGACGAGAACAGGGGCTATCATTGGATGGTAAGCGAGTATGATGACAGCCCCGAACTCACTTATACCACGTGCCCACATCATAATATTCCCGGCAAGAATACTACGCCATGCTAGCGGGAATGAGATCCTGAAAAATGCCTGCCAAGGCGAAGCCCCTAAGGTACGCGCCACCTTCTCCAGCCTGACATCTACCTTTTTAAAGCCTTCTTTGGCTGAATCTATAAGGAATGGAATACTGACAAATATCATGGCGATGATGACACCTGCTAATGAATCAACGAATGTAATACCGACCGTTTCAAAGGTTTGCCCTAGAAAGAACCGTTTCCCAAATACAAAGAGAAGTGCAATGCCCGCTGCCGTATGAGGCACCACAATGGGCACATCAATCAGACCTTCTATAAGTCTTTTCCCCGGGAAATTGTGTCTTGCCAGTAAATAGGCTAATGGTATTCCCAGTAAGAATCCCACCAGTGTGGATATCAGGGCGGCGTATAGTGTCAGCCCGATGGCCCCCCTTACTTCAGGGTCTAAAATGGTCTCCCAGAGTATCCCCGCATCAGAAGCAAATATCATTTTCGCCAACGGTAGGATAACGAAGAGGAATATTAGAAGCCCTAAAAGTACGAAGGTAACTGTTAGCCTGTTTTTGCTAATAAATTTCAAAAAAGACAAATCCCTTGCATATCTCCTTTTGTCGTCATTAACCCGCTTAACTATTTACTCGAAGATAGAATTAGCCGGAAGAGAGGGCAAAACAACATCTAGTGAAAGGCATAATATGTTTCTTCTATTTTTCCATTTGAAAGACATAGATTCTCCTTATTATTAGATAATAATCATTTGAACAATGACTATGGTTGGGAAAACAGGCTATCCCGGTGGAGCGCGCGCTATCAGCAGATAGCTGTAGCAGAAACAAGGATATTCAGAAATGTGCTGCGAGGGATAATCTACGCGTCGAGTCATAGTAACTCTCCTTTCCATACAAGGAAGGCATTGCCGTTTCCAGCGATACCCTACCGGCCTGTCTCCATAAGCATTAGCCCGTAGGAGATAAGGCTCGGAGAGATATTCACTTGCCGTCAGGAATTATAACACACCATCGTTATATATGCAACATCATAACGGTAGTATTTTTTTACTGTCTTTTCTTTTCCTTTTTTGACGATTTCACCATGCTTCTGTTAAAATTGAAGCGGCAATTCAATCCAACAAAGAGTCATCAAATACATAGTTCCGGAACGGGTAAGAAGAAAAACATCTATGATAGAGAAGGTTGGAGTAATCGGCTGCGGGCAGATGGGCAGCGGTATCACCCAGGTCTGTTCACAGGCGGGATACCAGGTAACAGTCTCCGAAATTAATGATGAGTTTCTGAATAAGGGATTATCTTCAATTGATACGTATTTGAGCAGGGGCGTGCAAAGAGAGAGAATTACCCAAAAGGAGAAAGACGATATCCTCGGTCGTATCAAGGGTACAACCAGTATGGGTGATTTTCACGAATGTGATATAGTCCTCGAAGCAGCCATTGAGGATATGAATCTCAAGAAAGGTATTTTTCACGAGATTGATAGTATCTGTCCACAACATACTATTCTGGCAACCAACACCTCCTGTCTTTCCGTTACCGAGATTGGGGAAGCTACACAACGTCCGGACAGAGTTCTGGGCCTACACTTCTTCAATCCGGTACCCGTAATGAAACTACTGGAATTAATCAAAACCGCTGCCACCAGTGAGGAGACAGTTAAGTTAAGTAAGGAATTCGGCGAGTCTCTGGATAAGTCGGTGGTAATTGTTCAGGATTCCCCCGGATTTATCGTCAACCGCCTGATGACACCACAGATTCTAAATGCCATCAACCTGCTCGAGTCCGGTATCGCTACCAGAGAAGATATTGACACCGGTATGACCCGGGGATTAAATTACCCCATGGGCCCGCTGGCTCTGGCCGACCTTATCGGTCTGGACACGCTGCTGTATATCGCCAACGGTATCTATGAAGAACTCAAAGATAGTCAATATGTAGCTCCGCCACTTCTCAAGAACATGGTCTCAGCCGGTCGGCTGGGACGGAAAACAGGAAAAGGATTTTACGAATATAACTAAAATAGGAATCAACGCCAGGTAGTTAATATAAATAACATCCTGAAAGCGAATGGGGGTGAATATGATTTTAGAAGGGAAAGTAGCCATGGTAACCGGTGGTTCCGGTGGTTTGGGAAGCGTACATTGTCTTTCTTTAGCCAGGGCGGGATGCGACGTGGCGGTTGTCGCTCACTGTCATCTGGATAGAGCGGAAATGATAGCCGAAGAAATCCGGGCAATGGGGAGAAAGGCGCTGGCGGTAGCCGTGGATGTTGCCAACAGTGATGAAGTAGAAGCTACCGTAAAAAAAATAGAGAAAGCGTTAGGCCCGATTGATATCCTCGTCAATAACGCTGCTTTCGGCATCGTTCGCGCGGTTACCATCGCCAAGATGAAAATACAGGACTGGGCTAAAGATTTGGGTGTCAACCTTACCGGTCCGTTTAATACCATCAAGTGCTGTCTGCCGGGGATGATAGAGCGGGGATGGGGCCGTATTATCAACATATCATCTATCGCCGGGACGATGGGTGGCGCCGGACAGTGCAGCTACGCAGCAACGAAGGCTGGACTTATCGGCCTTACCAAGACGGCTGCCCTCGAGGGAGCCCGCAAAGGAGTAACCTGCAACGCCCTGGTTCTGGGTGTCTTCGGCGCCGGCGCCTGGAATGAGATAGCACCGGAATTCCAGGAACGCATTGTTAAAAAAGTGGCCCTGCGACGACCGGGCGACCCGCAGGAACTCAGCAATACGGTTGTTTTCCTGGCTTCGGATGAATCGAGTTATATCACCGGCGAGGCTATCGAGATAAGCGGTGGGGCTAATTTATTTACTTTTTAAAGTGTAAGCACGGTAATACATCAAAAGGAGACTTATTTATGAGCGAAGCAGTAATTGTAAGCGGTGTGAGAACAGCAATCGGAAACTACGGTGGCGCGTTGCAGGACGTGTCGGCGGTTAAGCTGGGAAGCATCGTTATCAAGGAAGCAATAAAGAGGGCTAATCTGAAACCCAGAGTCGATGCCGGTTACGCGCCGGACTCGTTAAAAGACGCGGGCGTAATTGAACTGGAGAAGAAATACGCCGACTGGGATGGCTCTTCGCAGGAAGTAAACATAGATGAAGTAATCATGGGGAACGTCATCCAGGCGGGCCAGGGGCAGAACCCGGCGCGACAGTCATCAATCTATGCGGGAGTCCCCAAGGAGGTAAATGCCTTTACGGTCAATAAGGTATGCGCTTCCGGTATGAAGGCGGTCGCCCTGGCCGCACAGTCCATCAAAGTCGGAGATGCCGAGGTTGTCGTGGCGGGAGGCATGGAAAACATGAGCGCCGTCCCCTACTACGCCCCCAAAATGCGCTGGGGCGCCAGGATGTTCAATACCGAGCTCATCGACGGTATGGTGCACGACGGTCTCTGGGAGGGTTTTTATAACTATCACATGGGTGTGACCTCGGAGAATATCGCCGAGAAATACGGCATCAGCCGGGAAGAGCAGGACGCGTTTTCTCTGGAAAGCAACAATCGAGCCCTGGCGGCTACCAGAGACGGTATCTTCAAGGAAGAGATTGTGCCGGTCGAGGTTAAGGTGAAAAGGGAGACCAAGTTATTCGATACCGATGAGCACCCCCGCGAGACTTCGATGGAGCTGCTGGGTAAGCTGCCTGCTGTGTTCAAATCCGATGGTGCCGTTACCGCCGGCAACGCGTCGGCTATTACCGATGCCGCCGCTGCCCTGGTGGTAATGTACGCTGAAAAGGCTAAAAGTCTGGGGCTGCAACCCATGGCTACTATCCGGGCTTACGCCACCGGGGGCGTCGATCCGGCCTACATGGGCCTGGGTGTGGTTCCGGCTACGAAGAAAGTCCTCAAGCTGGCCGGCCTGACGCTAAAGGATATCGATTACATAGAGCTCAACGAGGCTTTCGCCTCCCAGTCACTTGGCTGCGTCAGGGAGCTCGGCTTTGACATGAGTAGGACCAACCTGCATGGCGGCGGTATATCGCTAGGACATCCTATCGGCTGCACAGGTGCTAGGATTATCGTTACGCTGGCATACGAGATGAACCGACGTGACCTTCATTTGGGTCTGGCGACGCTGTGCATCGGCGGCGGCCAGGGCATGGCGATTATCATCGAGAGGAAGTAAATTAGAGATTTCCCAACCGCACTTCAAGTATCCCCCTCTTCTTATATGGAGAGGGGTGATATTTTTTATGAGCAGCTAATGCCCCCTCTCGTTACGTTATTCGCCTGTTTGAGGAGAGTATAAATCCATCCCCCTAGCCCCCTTCCTTTGGTAAAGTAAGGGGGAATTTTTACAAGGGGAATGTTGCTGATTGAATCGCTGTGCTTGAAGGCCAGCGCCGGGAATGATTGAGGGATGACGCCGCCTCCTTTACCCCCCAACCATGGGGGTGGAGGAGTGTTGAAAACCAGGGGAATCAGGAAAAATATGAGCAAGGTCCTCCTTCCCCCTATTGGTGGGTAAAGAGGTGGGGAGATTTACCGGACAGGCCGAGAATGATACGAGGGCGGTCGGGTGGGAATAGATAACTATAAAAGGGGGTGGGGTGGGAGGTTTAGCCCCGTTTTTCATATTCGGGGCACCAGGTAGCGTTGGGACGCTCCGGCCTACGGCAGGCCCCGCGCCAGTTCCACTTGCAGCTATCGCAGAGTAGCACCTTCATCCCCAGTAACTTTTTAATACTGATTCTACACCTATCAAACCATCCGGGACCCGTCTTGGCTTTCATCCTGTTTTTAGTTTATCAGACCATGCGGCCTCAGGCAATAAAAACGGAGGCTGCACCTTTTTCAGATACAGCCTCCAATTTTTACAGTCCATCCCGATAGGGCTATTTCGGCCCGCCGGGCATCATTTTCTCAGACATCTTAATCGCCTCTATCATGCCTTTTAACGCCACTAAGCCTTCAGTCAACGGATAGACCTCAGTATCCACATAAGTAAGCACCGGTATCGAGAGCTGGTCTTTCGCCCATTCTTCGGCATCCTTATAGTCAAGGATGACTATGTTATATCCAGCTGGTGAGTAGTAATATTCCAGGACCTTTCCCTGTTTTTTAAGCTGCTCTATTGCGGCCGCGCTTATCTCCAGGATCTGCCTCATAACAGCAGGGGGCATCGTCAGAAAAGAGTCTTTGACTTTGGTAATGCATAGTATTTTCATATCATTCTCCTTTTGTATAATAACATTTGTTGCCAATAACCAATTCTACGGTTTTTTCTACTATTCTTTACCACCCCCTTCTACCGGACAATAAAAAAACGCCGGTCACCACCGTATTTTTTACGGCAGTTGCCAGCGCCCTTTTTCATCATATTGCTCACCACCAACCAGCCTGAAAGACCACCCGAGAAATTAGACACCCCATTATACTCTTTTTCAGGGGGCTGTCAATACTCTACGAGTGCGGGGTATTCCTCTGCGCTGGTAATTATGCTAAAATACGTTAGAACTCCTGGCGAAGAGGTAATCGGGCATGGCTAGACTAATCAACAGACGCCGCAGAATAAAAGGGAAAGATAGAGCGGAGGATTCGCAGCTTCCGGATGAGCCACTGCACGTGGAAGAAATCACCCGGGGCAACCTTACCTGGGTAAACATACAGTCGCCCACGGAGCGGGATACAGAATACCTGGCGGAGAAATACGATTTTCACACGCTGGCTCTGGATGACTGTCTCAGTCGCAAACAGCTGCCCAAGCTGGATGTCTATCCGGGGTATCTCTTCTTCGTCTTCCACTTCCCCTTTTACGATAAGCAAACCCGGATAAGCAGCAAACGGCAGTGGTCGGCCTTCGTCGGGGATAACCTGCTGGTGACGCTCCATACCGGTGAACTTAAAACGCTGGTAGCCCTTTTCCGCGACTGCCAGGCAAACGAAGATGCCCGAGAAGAGTACATGAGCAGCGGCTCCGGCTTCCTGCTGTACCGCATCCTGGACCGGGCGATTGACTCCTACTTCCCCGTCCTGGATAAAATCATGGAGCTGGTGGAGGACGTGGAAGACAGCGTTTTCGACGAGTCTATCGAAGCCACCCAAGAACTCAGTATCATCCGTCGCGACGTCATTACCCAGCGCGCCGTGATGTTCCCGACGCGGGCTATGTTCATCGAGATGGAAAACAAGCTGAAACGCTTTACCGACGTTGACGTGACGGCTTACTATCACGACCTCATGGACCATATCAATAAGATATGCGAGACGCTGGACGAGGTCCAGGAGATTATCGAGGTGTACAAGGATGCCGATTACACGCTGGCTACCTACCGGATTAACCGCGTTACCCGCCTGCTGACGATATTTTCTACCATTATTCTTCCCTTCCTGCTGGTCTCCAGTCTCTTCGGAATGAATGTCGTGCTACCGGGCGGCATAGATACCGGCAAACCGGTTACCTTTGTCGTCCTGCTTCTGGTCATGGGAGTCATTGCCTGCGGCATGCTCATCTTTTTCCGTCACCGCCGCTGGATATAAGATATGAAAATCTCATACCGAATGGTGATAATCATCACGGTCTTTATCACCTGCCTTATCACCGCCAATATCATCGCCGTCAAGGTTATCAGCCTGGGTTCCTTTATCCTGCCCGCCGGGGTATTCGTTTTCCCGGTCAGCTATATCTTCGGTGACGTCCTCACCGAGGTCTACGGCTACCGGACGGCCAGAAGGGTAATCTGGCTCGGTTTCGGCTGTAATTTAATTTTCGTTTTCTTCGCCTGGATAGGACAGATACTACCGTCGGCAGGTTTCTGGACGGCGCAGGGGTCTTACGAAACCATCCTGGGTTTCGCTCCGCGGCTGCTGGGGGCCTCGCTCTGCGGCTACCTGGTGGGTGAGTTCGCCAACTCGCTCGTGCTGTCGCGGATGAAGATACTAACGAAGGGCCGCTGGCTGTGGAGTCGAACCATCGGCTCGACCATTATCGGGGAGGGGCTGGATACCGTCATATTTATTACCCTGGCCTATACGGGGACGGGCTCGCCGATAGGAACGATGATATGGCACCACTGGCTGTTCAAGACGGGCATCGAGGTCATCGCCACCCCGGCGACCTACGCCATCGTCAACCGGCTAAAGCGTAGTGAGGGCGTCGATACCTATGACTACGAAACGAAATACAATCCTTTCGTCTTTTCGAAATAGAGGTACTGTCCATGGATATTACGATACTGGGTGCGCATAATACGGAATCGGAAAACACCCGACTTATTAGTCTGCTCATCGACGATGTGCTGGCAATCGATGCCGGAGCGCTTACCTCCAGCCTGAGTTTCGCAGCGCAGCAAAAACTAAAAGCCATCCTTCTCACCCACCAGCACTACGACCATATCAGGGATATCCCGGCCATCGCTATAAATTATGACCTGCGTGAAAAAACCCTGGAAATCTACTCTACGAAGTTCGTTCATGAAGTACTGACGACTCACCTGCTCAATAACGTAGTCTACCCCAATTTCCTGGAAAAGCCTCCTGAAAATCCAACAATCAAGTTCAATATTCTGGAGCCCGGCGAGACCACCTCGATTCTAAACTACAGCGTATCGCCGGTTCGGGTAAACCACTCCAGGTTCACCGTCGGGTATGAAATCACCGCCGCCGACGGTAAGACGATGTTATACACGTCCGATACCGGACCGGGACTTACCGGGGTGTGGCAACAGGTATCACCACAGCTGCTTATCATCGAGACGACGGCATCGAACCGGTACGAGAGCTCCGCCCTGGAGACAGGACACCTGACACCTTCATTACTGCAAAAAGAACTGGAAAGCCTGCGGGACATCCAGGGTTATCTACCACAGGTCGTCCTGGTGCATATGAATCCCCTGGAAGAGAAGAAGATAAAAACGGAAATCTCCGAAGTTGCCCGAGCGCTGGGGGCATCGATACGACTCGGCTACGAGGGGATGAAGATACATATATAAACACAGGCGGAGGTGGCGGCATCAAAGAGATAAAATTCATCGTCGACCACAACGTCGGTAAGCTGGCCAGGTGGCTGAGGATGATGGGTTTTAATAGCCTGTTCTTCAATGGCCCCGACGATGGTGATATGATACGGCAGGCACTGGCCGAAGACAGGGTGATATTAACGCGGGACACCGAGATTATGCAGAGGAGAGTCGTCAGGAACGGCCGGCTGAAGGCGGTACTGATGGAAAGCGAGGTTCCGGATACACAGATGCGTCAGGTACTCGCCGCCTTCGACCTGAAGTTGCATATCAGACCCTTCACCCTCTGCCTGGAATGTAACGAGTCGCTGATGGAAAAAGCACGCGAAGATGTAGAAAATAGAGTGCCGCCCTATGTCTTTCAGACACACATACAGTACATGGAATGCCCCGCCTGCAACCGGATATACTGGCGGGGGACACACTGGGAGGCTATGATAAAAAAACTCGAGGTGCTGGCGGATTTTAAAGGTGATTTTCACGAGGAGGTATTACGATGAACGTTTACGAAGCCGCGGTGAAACGCAGGTCGATAAGGAGATTCAAAGACAGACCCGTGCCCTATGAAGTCCTGGAAAAATGCGTGGATGCCGGGCGCCTGGCCCCTTCCGGGCGCAACCAGCAGGTATGCGAGTTCATCATCGTCGATGATAAACAGATATTGCCGGAGATGTTCGATAACATCGGAGGCTCGGTGAAGATGCCACCGGAGAAAGGCGGACCGCTCCCGGAAAACACCCCGAAAGCCTACATCGTCATCGTCATAAACAAGTTGCTGGAGGCGGACGCTAACCGCCGCCGCATCACGCTGTACGACATCGGCATGGCGGCGGAGAATATCATACTGACCGCCCTGGAGGAGGGACTCGGTTGCTGCCCGATAATGATGTTCAATGAAGAAGGCTTCAAAAAAGCGTTGAGCATACCTGACGGCTACGATGTAGGACTGGTCATCGTGACGGGCTATCCCGACGAGACCTCGATAGCCGAGGTAGCGACCGATTCAACCACGGGCTGGGTCGACGAGAAACTGGTACGCCATGTTCCCAAGAGGAAGCTGGTGGATATAGTGCACCACAACGGATTTTAGTAAACACGTTTTTCATCTGTTTTGGGGACGATATCAATCTATTCCCCTAGCCCCCTTCCTTTGATAAAGGAAGGGGGAATATTTACAAAGGGTATTTTGCTCATTTTAACTTATAGTTATAAAGGCCAGTACCGATAATATTTGTAAAGGACGCGGCGCCCTTTACCCCTCAAGCAGGGGTGGAGGGGCGGTTAAAATTCCGGGAAATCAGGGAAAACATAAGCAAGGCCTCTTTCTCCCCCCACCAGGGGAGATGGGGCGGGGGAAACTAACGGATTGTCAGAAGATGATACGAGGGCGGCCGGGTGGGAATAGATAACTAAAAGGGGGCGGGGAAGCATCCGATATCTACCAAAAGCAAGATGAACCTCTTGACCGTGGTATAATATATTGCTACACTCATTGCATCGGGTATATGGACATAAAAACATGAAAATATTAACCGCCGAACAGACGAGGCAGATGGACCAGGAGTGCATCAAAGCGGGCACACCGGTGAGCATGCTCATGGAGAATGCCGGTAAAGCCGTAGCCGAGGAGACGGCAAAAAGCCTGGGCGACATCAGAAAACAGCAGATTCTATGCCTGATTGGGGCGGGGAATAACGGCGGCGACGGCCTGGTGGCGGCACGCTATCTGCAGGAACGGGGAGCGTCGGTGAGCGTTTACCTGTGCAGCGAACGACCCGCCGATGACGAGAACCTGAAGCTGGTACGGGAGAAAAACATCACCTGCATCGAAGCTGCCGGGGATGAAAAACTGGAGAAATTCGATGGCCTGCTGGCTTCAGCAACCTGCGTCATCGACGCCCTGCTGGGCACGGGTAAGATGCGTCCGTTGAAGGGCGTTTATAAAGAGGTGCTCCAAAAAACCAGCGAGGCGAAACTGCAACATAAAACATACATAGTTGCGGTCGATTTACCCTCGGGCATGGACGCCGATACGGGCGCCGTCGATGAAGCCTGTCCCTACGCCGACATGACCGTTACCCTAGCCTTCCCTAAAATCGGTTTGTTTAATTTTCCCGGCGCCGCGAGAGTGGGAACCCTGAGAATAGTCGATATCGGTATACCGGAATCGCTGGCAGACGGGATACCGGTAGAGCTGATGACACGCGAGTGGGCCAGAGCGGCTTTACCGGAGCGTCCGCTTAATGCCAACAAGGGCACCTTCGGTAAGGTCCTGGTGGTCGCGGGGTCGATTAACTACGTAGGCGCCGCCTATTTAGCCTGCAGCGGCGCCATGAGAGTAGGGGCGGGACTGGTAACGCTGGCGACGGCTGCCAGCCTTCAGCCGATTCTGGCCTCCAAACTGACCGAAACAACCTACCTGCCGCTGCCGGAAGCCGAACCAGGCGTAATTTCCGCCGCGGCGGCGGAAGTTATTACCGGACAGTGCCGTCAATACGATGTCCTCCTGGTGGGATGCGGTCTGGGGCAAAATCCGTCTACGGCTGAATTTATCATTTCACTGCTCTCAGAAAAGAGCCTACCGCCGCTGGTGCTGGACGCCGACGCCCTCAACATACTGGCGGCAACACCCGACCGTTGGCAGCGGTTACCCGGTGATGCCGTGCTCACGCCACACCCCGGTGAAATGTCCCGACTGTGCGGGCTTTCTATCGACGAAATACAGGCGGACCGCACGGGCGTAGCCAGAAAATTCGCCGCGGCCTGGAATAAGACCATAGTCCTGAAAGGGGCATATAACGTTATCGCCAGTCCCGAGGGTTACTGTCGGGTAAGTCCTTTTGCCAATCCCGGGCTGGCAACGGCAGGGACCGGTGACGTGCTGTCCGGGGTTATCGCCGGAATGGCTGCCCAGGGGCTTTTACCTTACAACGCCGCCTGTCTGGGCGCGTATGTGGGATGTGAAGCTGGTGAGATGATTAGAAATGTGCTGGGAGATACCGGCATGATTGCCTCCGACCTGCTGATGGCATTGCCGTCAGTGATTAACCAGCTTAAATCCAATACCAACTTTGCGGGAGGTTAAAAGGATATCTTATGTTATTAGCTTTAGATATCGCTAATACGAACATCAAGATGGGCATGTTCCAGGGTGATGAGCTTTGCGCTACCTGGCGTATTGCTACCTCAGTTCAGCGCATGCCGGATGAATATGCCGTGATAATACTCAACTTGCTGCGTCACCGGGGAATAGATGTAACCGATATTAAAGAGGGAGCGATGAGCTGTGTGGTACCACCTTTAATGACAACATTCAATGAGTTATTCGAACGGTATTTCAAGATTCACCCCCTGGTAATCGGGCCCGGCGTGAAGACGGGTGTAAGAATCCGCACGGATAATCCCCGGGAGGTGGGCGCCGATTTGATTGCCGATGCCGCCGCTTCTCTCCACTTATACAAACCCCCGGTAATAGTTGTCGCGCTGGGGACCGCTACCGCTTTCGGGATTGTCTCCAGGGGCGGTGATTACGTCGGCGGGGTAATCGCACCGGGTATCGGCATTTCGGCCGAGGCGTTATACACCCGTGCCGCCGCCCTGCCGCGTCTGGACCTGGTGCGCCCGAAAACGGCTATCGGCCCCAATACCGTCGCCGCCATGCAGTCGGGCATTATCTTCGGCTACGCGGGGCTTATCGACGGCATCGTGACGCGCATTCAGAAAGAGCTGGGAGAGAAAGCCACCGTTGTCGCCACCGGAGGGTACGCCGATATCATCGCTAAAGAAACCAAAGTAATCGATAAGGTCAATCCCGATTTAACGCTCATCGGCATTAAAGTCATCCACGCCATGAACCGGGACTAAGCCAAGGAGAGATAAAATGCTGAAGAATAAAACCGTCGTTCTGGGTATAACCGGAGGGATAGCCGCCTACAAAGCCGCCGACCTCGCCAGCAAGCTGACCCAGGCGGGAGCCAAAGTGGAAACGATAATGACCGAGGCGGCGACGAAATTCATTACGCCGCTGACCCTGCGCAATCTCACCGGGCGACCGGTGGTCACCGACATGTTCGAGATGGCCTCCGAGTACAGCGAGGAGCATATCGCCCTGGCCGAAGCCGCCGACGTGGTGGTCATCGCTCCGGCGACGGCCAACTCCATAGCCAGGCTGGCTGCGGGCATGGCCGACGACATGCTCGGCTGCGTGGTACTGGCTACCGAGGCACCGGTTATTATCGCCCCGGCCATGAACGACGTGATGTACCGTAATGCGGTGACGCAGGAGAACATCGAAAAGCTAAAAGCCAGGGGTTTCAGGTTCGTTGGCCCCGAGCATGGGCGGCTGGCATCGGGGAAAATGGGGCAGGGACGCCTGGCGGAAAACGAGAAAATAATCCAGGCGGCAGAACAGGCGGTCGGTGGATAAGAAGGACTTTACCGGGAAAGCCATCGTCGTAACGGCCGGTGGCACCCAGGAGCCGATAGACCCGGTAAGACATATCGGCAATCGTTCCTCGGGGAAGATGGGCTACGCTCTCGCCGAAGCCGCCCGCGACCGCGGGGCTGAAATAACGCTGATTACCGCTCCCACCGCTTTGCCGGAACCGTCCGGCATGAAGATTATCCACGTCAGGACGTCGGACGAGATGAGGGAGGCGGTAATGAAAGCGGTCAGCGGTGCGGAGGCGCTGATAATGGCGGCGGCGGTATCGGACTACCGCGTCGAGGGTCCGTCCGACCAGAAAATCAAGCGAGAACACGGCAATATTATCCTGGAGCTGGTGCCGACATCAGACATCTTAAGCGAAGTGCCGGATACTATAATAAAGATAGGTTTTGCCGCCGAGAGTGAGGACCTGATAATCAACGCCAAGAAAAAGCTGGAACAGAAACGACTCAATATGATTGTGGCTAACGATATTACCGCCGCCGACAGCGGCTTCGATACGGACACGAATAGAATTTCATTGATAGATAAAACCGGCAGGGTAGAGGAACTGCCCCTGATGAGCAAGCGGGAGGTGGCGGAGATAATACTGGACAGGTTAGCGGGGATAGTGGGGGAGAAGTAGAAGTAGGAGTCTGAGAGGAGAGATCCCGAGTGAAGCTACCCTTTGGAAAGAAGAAAAAGAAAACATTTCAATGTGATAGTTGCAAGAGGATTCTCTTAGGTGAGCATTTTGGTGGGGTGATAATTGGCTTCAATGTCTTAGGCCGTGGGGTGTTTAGTGGGGTATTTTGTGACTTTTGCCGTTATAGATGTGGTCTTCAAGAAGCTTTAGACTTCAATAAAGACGCTCAACCAGGTATTCTTGTTCATGGAATTGATAAAATGGGGAATACATATGTTGACTGGGACAGAATTCAACAGATTATGAATGAAGAGGAAGAAACAGCAATACAAGAAGGCCGATGGACACCAAGCGAAACAGAAAATCCTTGATTAAGCTATTTCATTGAGACACAAGGGGTGAAGGGGGCGGGGCGATTTACCGGACAGGCCGAGGATGATACGAGGGCGGCCGGGTGGGAATAGATAACTCAAAATGGAAATCGTTGAATATAAACCCGAATACGAAAGCGCCGTCATCGAGCTGTGGGAGAAATGCGGTTTAACCCGTCCCTGGAACAATCCCGGGCGGGATATAGAGCGTAAAATGAAAGTCCATCCGGAGCTGTTCCTGGTGGGACTGATTGACGGCAGGGTGGTCGCCAGCGCCATGGGCGGCTACGAGGGGCACCGGGGCTGGGTCTATTACCTGGGCGTCGAACCGGAGCAGCGGCGGCAGGGGCTGGGGAAACGCATGATGGACGCCATCGAGGAAAGACTTTTACAAATGGGATGTCCCAAGATTAATATACAGGTTCGGTCGGGGAATACCGGGGCGCTGAATTTTTTCGGTAAAATCGGCTATAATACTGAGGAGAGAATCAGCCTGGGAAAACGATTGATAGAAGACCAGAACGGGTAAAATACCGCTACTAGAGAGAGGAAAACATGACGCAAGCCCCCAATATCGAAGAGATGCCGAAGGCGTACGAGCCGGGCAAGGTCGAGGAGAAGTGGTACGATTTCTGGCTGGAGAAGGGTTACTTCACAGCGGAGATAGACTCTGCCAAGAAACCCTTCGTTATCATCCACCCGCCCACCAACATCACCGGCGATATGCACCTCGGTACCGCCATCACCGCGACGCTGCAAGACATCATGACACGATGGCACCGGATGCTTCATGAGCCGACGCTGTGGCTGCCGGGCATCGACCATGCGGGTATCGCCACCCAGGTAGTGGTGGAAAGGGTGCTTGCCGAGGAGGGTATCAGCCGCCACGAGCTGGGCCGCGAGAAATTCCTGGATAGGGTATGGGCCTGGGCAAACACCTACAAGAGCAATATCATCGAACAGCACAAAAGACTGGGGGCTTCTCTGGACTGGTCGCGCCTGCGCTTTACCATGGACGAGGGGCCGAGTAAAGCGGTACGCACGGTTTTCACCAACCTCTATAAAAAGGGCCTGATTTACCGGGGAGAGAGGATTATCAACTGGTGCCCGCGCTGCGCCACGGCGCTGTCCGACCTCGAGGTGGAGCACAAGGATACTAACGGGCATCTCTGGTACGTCAATTACCCGCTTATCAACGACAAGAGCAAGTTCATCACCGTCGCTACGACGCGACCGGAGACGATAGTCGGCGATACGGCGGTAGCCGTCAATCCCAACGATATCAGCTTTAAAAAACTGATTGGCAAGAAGGTCCTGTTACCCGCGGTCAACCGCGAGATACCGATTGTCGCCGACGAAGCGGTGGACATGGAATTCGGGACGGGCGCGGTGAAAATCACCCCGGCCCACGACCCGGTCGACTTCGATATCGCCCAGAGACAGGGGCTGCCCTTGATAAATATCCTCAATCCCGACGCCACGATGAACGAAAATGCCGGCCCGTACAACGGCATGGACAGGTTTGTAGCCCGCGAAGCGATAATCGCCGACCTGGAAAAGAGCGGGCAACTCGTGAAAACAGAGGAGTACTCCCACGCCGTGGGACACTGCCAGCGGTGCCAGACAATGGTAGAGCCGCTGGCCAGCCTGCAGTGGTTCGTGAAGATGAAGCCCCTGGCAGAGCCAGCGATTAACGCCGTCAGAGACGGACGTATAAAAATCATCCCCGAAAGATTTACCAAGGTCTACTTCAACTGGATGGAGAACATCCGCGACTGGTGCATCAGCCGTCAGCTCTGGTGGGGACACCGCATACCCGTCTGGTACTGCCGCGACTGCGATGAGATAACGGTAGCCATAGAGACACCGACCGCCTGCTCCAGGTGCAATTCTGCCAATATCGAGCAGGACCCGGACGTATTGGACACGTGGTTCAGCTCGGCGCTATGGCCATTTACCACGCTGGGCTGGCCCGACGATACCGAAGACCTGCGTTATTTCTACCCGACCACGGTGATGGAAACCGCCTACGATATCCTCTTTTTCTGGGTAGCCCGGATGATTATGATGGGTCTTGAACATACCGGGGATATTCCCTTTTCTACCGTTTACCTGCACGGCCTGATACGGGATGAAAAGGGAGAAAAGATGACCAAGACGAAGGGAAATGTTATTAACCCGGTTATCGTCATCGATGACTACGGCACCGACGCCCTGCGCTTCGCGCTGCTGATGGGAACATCGCCGGGGAACGACAGCAAGCTGTCCGACGCTAAGCTGGAAGCAGGCCGCAATTTTGCCAACAAGATGTGGAATGCTACCCGGTTCATGATACGGAGTCTGGAGTCCGGTGCGAAAAGCGACGCCAAAATAGACCGCGAGCAGTTATCCGCGGAAGACAGCTGGATTCTGTCGCGCCTGAACCGGACGATAGCCAGTGTTACCGGGCTCATGGAAGACTTTCAGTTCGGAGAAGCCGAAAGGCAGATACACGACTTCCTGTGGGGCGAGTACTGCGACTGGTATATCGAGCTTGCCAAGATAAGACTGCAACAAAACGATACCTCGTCCTTACCGGTACTTCTACACGTGCTGGAAAAATCGCTGCGGTTGCTGCATCCTTTTATGCCCTTTATCACCGAGGAATTATGGCAGAACCTCAAAAAGCATATGAGCGGGCTTGAAGCCGACTCCATCATGGTGGCCGATTACCCTGAAGCCGATAAAACCATGATAGATGCGGCGGTCGAGGGAGAGATAGATACCATAATCGAGATTGTCCACAATATCCGCAATATCCGCGCCCAGTATAAAGTGGAACCCTCCCGCTGGGTGGAAGCCAGCATCTACACCGGTCCTTCGCTGGATAAATCCCTGATTCCCTATACGAAAGCCATACAGGCCCTGGCGCGCGCCAATCCCGTCAGCTTCATGAAGGGAGAACCCGAAACAGAGACGGGCGGTAATACCCTGGTATTGCCGCTGCAAAAAACGACGCTGGTTATTCCCATGAGCAGTATGCTGGACCTGGAAGCCGAGAAGAAGCGACTACAGAAAGAAACGGATAACGTTCAGAATGAAGTAACCAGACTCGAAGGTAGACTGCAGGATGAGGCTTTCCTGACGAAAGCGCCCGCGGCAGTTATTGAAAAGGAAAAGCAAAAACTCTATACTCTTAATAATAAACTGGAGAAACTGAAACAGCAGAGTTCCAGATTATAGGAGGTATGGGTATGTTTAAGCATATACTGGTCCCCCTGGACGGCTCAAAGGTAGGTGAAGCCGCTCTACCTGTTGTCGACCAGCTCTGTGATAAGCTGGCAGCGGGAGCGAAGGTGGAAATAACACTGCTGGGGGTGATAACTCTGCTCAGGCACTGGGTTGTCGTCGGTGAAGCCAGTGCCCCGGTCTCCTACACCGAAGATGAACTGGGTCTTATCAAGCAGCGGGTTACAGACTATCTCAACACCACCGCCGAATCGGTGAAATGCAGGGGAGTTACGGTCAATTCCACCGTCAGGACAGGTAATGCCGCCGAGGAGATTCTTAAAGCGGTCGACGAGTTAGGGGCAGACCTGTTAGCGATGTCAACTCACGGTCGATCGGGGCTGCGCCGTCTGGCTTTCGGGAGTATCACCGATAAGGTCCTGCACGGAGCCAGTGTTCCGGTACTGATGGTAAGAGGGGTTGAGGGCACCACCAACGAATAGTCCATGTATAAGCATTATATTCCTGAAATAAAACTCTCGATAGAGAAGAATACTGAAAACGTACCTGATGACGGGCGATTTTATGTGATTAAAGATGGTAATATAATACAGAGTTTTCGTTCAAAAAAACACGCTGAAGAGAGATTTAAGCAACTTGTAAAAGAAAGTGGTTTTAAACCGGAACGACAACATTATAAACGTGCGAATCCGTCAGATGAAACAGTAGAGCGTAATCTTATTGCCAAGGCAATATTCTGGGCAGAAGGACCAAAATATAAAAAGAAAGGCGGCAGAGGTGGACGAGGTGGTGTTTAAAAATAGTACGAAGTGTTAATGTTATGACAGATTCATCAATAAATAAAAATAATACTGGTACAAAGACAAGTACTTTCGGTTCGCCTGGCAGGTTTGGTCACGATTCTTCTCCATTTTATTCCAGCAGACTTTACGAAGGAATGCTAAAAAAAAATAAAGTAGATTATATAGAATCCCCACTACCAAATGGGACAGGCAATCGTATTTTTTGTAAATCTTGTGAAAAGATGACAGAGTTACCAGATTACAGTGTTCATCTGGCTGTTACTTCACCCCCATATAATGTTGGAAAAGAATACGATCAAGATATGACTTTACCTGAATACCGAGATTTTTTATATAAAGTATTCACTGAGGTATATAGAGTTCTAGTTCCAGGTGGGAGATTCTGTATCAATGTGGCCAATCTTGGTAGAAGCCCATATATCCCATTACACATGTATATTATAGAGGATTTAATAAAATGCCACTTTTTAATGCGTGGTGAAATTATATGGGATAAGGGAGGAAGTGCTAGCCGATCTACAGCTTGGGGAAGCTGGAGGTCACCGACAAATCCGACTCTACGTGATACACACGAATACATACTGATTTTCTCTAAGCAAACTTATTATCGACCGCTAAAGGGGAGAAGCCCAACGATAACTAAAGATCAATTTTTAACTTTCACTAAAAGTATATGGAATTTTCCCGCTGAGCCAGCTAAGAAAGTAAATCATCCAGCACCATTCCCTATAGAATTACCATATAGATGCATCCAGCTATACTCTGCTCGCGATGAAGTCATCCTTGATCCCTTCATGGGCGCAGGAGCGACTGCTATCGCAGCGCGTAATACTGGACGTAGATTTATAGGATATGAAATCGAGAAAAAGTATTGCGACATTGCATTTAAGCGGCTTGAGGAACAAGGAATTCTACCATTACCTGTGGGAGGAAGTAAATGACAGAACCTTTTGATGCCATTTCCCGCAATGCGTATAATAGATTTCTCATTCGAACGATCAACAATACTCAGCTTAGAGATTATTTTAATACTTGTTTTCAAGATAGTATTGACCATTATGGTCTTTATCAGTGTTGGGCCTGCATCAATTGTCTTAGAAACGGAAATACATCACAGGCATGGGGTAATCCACCATCAAGATGTCCACATTGTAACTCGAGTAATGTCTATGAAATAGCCACTTTTCAGGGACGGTCATCAGTAGTAGGGAATGCCTTTGCTACTGCATTTTCTTACCTAATGAATACACATTTTAACCTCCCAATTACACCTACGCCAGGAAACACTCGAACCCATGATTTTGAAGTAACAGCAGATGTAGCCATAGAAACCAAAGGTTCACCTTCTACAGTGACTAATCCTGACAATACACTTACTATTCTGGGTAGGCCTGGAATGGAGCGCTCGGATACCAGGAAGAAGGCTTTTGAGAATGCACGTACTTACAGACAACGAAATTCAACCGGCCTCTTCTTTATAGCCTCTAATGCAATACCTTCTGACCTTATCGGTTATCGTAATCGTGATGTCAGTGCTGTTTTTGACGTTACTAAACTAGATCGGTTGCAAACGATGATGGTGGAAATCCAAGATAGAGTAGACTTAGACAGACTCAGAGCACGCCGAAGTTGATGATAATATTCAATCCGCGTCGGCGGGGAACATATCGGTAGCCAGCACCTTGAAAACGCCATGCTGCCCCCACTGTTTCTTGAGGAACCGGAGCGCCTTGGTGGTATCGCTGGCGATTCTGGCTTTTTCACAGTGCTTGAGCCGGTGCTTGAATAGCCAGTAGGTAAATTCCTTCAGCTCGGATATACCGATGGACTTCAAATGGGGAAGACCCTTTTCCTGACGGAAAGCCTTCAAAAGAGAATCCCGGGTAGCGCTGTATATCCTCTGGAAAGTCTCACCGGTGGAGTCCTGCCGCGTACGGAAACCGTGTAATCGCCTTTCCTTGTCGATTTCTTCCTGCACCGCCAACTGGAGGCCTTCTTCGACGGTAATCCCGTAGAAGTAGTTCAAATACTGGCTGTACTTCTTACTGCCGATGAGCTTTTTAACCTCGCCTGAGTCCAACTGGAGCGGTGGAATGCCATAAAAAAGCAGGGCGTTCTTCTCGTCTTCAGGTAAAGGACGCTCGACAGTTTCGCAGAGTCGTTCGGCTAAAAGCAGCCAGTCGAAAGCCTCATTATCGATGAGGTAGTTGGAGGTGCGGCCGTCACGGTGCTCGCTGGCGCTGGCCCACAGTCCCATGGCGCCCAGCAGAGCGATATACCAGTGCTTGCCCCCGGCGAGGGAATTTTCAAAATGGCTAATTGCCTCGGCATCGGCGGGAGAGACAGTATCGGTAGAAACGAGCTGAGCGTGCGTATCTTCCATCAGCCCCCTCAGCTTCCCACCGCACGGGGCTGCCCGGAGAACTCTTTTTTCAGCTTTTCGTAGTATTCGAGCCTGCCGGTGGTTACAAGCTCGGTGATTTTTTTCGTGATAGCTTCCCCCACACCGGGTATCTCATGAAGTCGGTTCTCGGCGACCAGTTTCTCGACGGGCCCGGTAAGCTCTTCGACGGCGCGGGCCACTTTGCGGTATGCCCGTATCTTGAAGATATTGTCCTTCTTTCGCTCCAACATTGAAGCGATTTCATCAAATACGGCGGCGATTTGCGAATTTTGCATTTTATATACCCCGCCACCAGAACAGCCGCGCCCGCATGATATTATAGAGGAAGATATTCCTCTCCCCGTACTCCGTGAGCAGGGTGTAGTCCAGGCCGGCTTCGGCTTCCTGGTGCACGTTGCCGTTCTCGCGGGCCTTCTTGAGCCTGTCCAGCGCCTGCTTCCTGGCGCGGAGCACCGTGCGGTGCCTCCTCTGCTTATGGTCCAGCTGCTCTTCCGGGGTAACCGGCAGCTGCTCAAGCTTCCCGGACACCTCACGTTGCAGCGTTTCCAGTTCCTCGTCGGTCATGGCTATCTCCCGCAGCAGTGCTTGTATTTTTTACCGCTGCCACAGGGACAGGGTTCGTTGCGTCCTATTTTCTTACTGCCGGCGACCTTGACGGGTTTTTTATCGCCTTTCGAGCCCAGCGAGGCAGCAGCCATCGGCGACTGCGTTTGCTCAGGGGGTCTGCCTCTTTCCTGCAACTTGACGTGGAAGACGGTACGGGCGATGTCATGGCGGATGTAGTATTTGAGGTCTTCCCACTTCTGACTGCCGATCATTTTATACGCATCTGTAGACTTCATCTGGCGTAGCGTGGCCCATCCCGCCTGAAGCCTTTCGTTCTCCATAGCCGTCAGGTGCTCTACCCAGAGTCGGTCAATGACCTGGAGCATCACCAGTCTTTCGAGCATACGCATGCGTTCGGCGCCGATATCCTTTTCCTTCTCCTCATAAAGAGCCCCGGCTTCCTCAATCAGCTTTTCTTCAATCTCCTTGGGCCTCATCTCAACGAGGGCATCGGGGTCAAACGAACGGGGGAGGGGGAAGATAGTGCCGATATCCACGAGCAAGCCGGGAATATCCCAGTCAAGACCGTGCATATTGCTAAGACGCGAGTTAACGATAGCGCTTATTTCTTCGGAGACCATGAAAAGGATATTCGACTTAAGGTCGGCACCACCCAGTATCTTGCGGCGCTCCTCATAAATCAGCTCACGGTGCTTATTAACGACATCGTCATATTCGACGAGGTGCTTACGAATATCGAAATGATAACCTTCGACACGCTTCTGAACATCGGTAATTAACTTGTTAATCAGGGCATTCTGAATGGGAGTTTCCTCATTCATGCCCGCCCAGCCCATGATGCCTTTGATACGGTCGCCGCCGAAACGCCGCACAATATCGTCCTCCAGCGATAAGAAGAAACGCGAGCGTCCGGGGTCGCCCTGCCGTCCCGCCCGGCCACGGAGCTGGTTGTCAATGCGGCGGGCATCATGGCGTTCCGTGCCGATAATCTGGAGTCCGCCGTTTTTGATTATCTCATCGTGCTTCCGCTGCCACTCCTTTTCGTCAACGCCGTCATGGCCACCTCCCAGCAGGATATCAACGCCGCGTCCGGCCATATTGGTAGCGACGGTGACGGCACCCGGTTCTCCGGCCCGGGCGATAATCTCACCCTCTTTAGTGTGCTCCTTGGCGTTGAGTACCTTGCAGGTGATGCCCTGCCTTTTTAGGAGGTCGCTGAGGATTACCGACTTTTCAACAGAGACTGTGCCGACCAGTACCGGCAGTCCCGCTTCGTGCAGCTCTTTTATCTCGTTGACCACGGCGCGGAACTTACCATCCTCGGTCTTGTATATCCGGTCGGGCAAGTCCTCGCGGACCATGGGCTTATTGGTGGGAATTTCCGTTACCTCGAGCTTATATATCTTATGAAACTCCTCGGCCTCGGTGGCGGCCGTACCGGTCATTCCCGCCAGTTTCTCGTACATGCGGAAGTAGTTCTGGATAGTGACGGTGGCGTAGGTCATGCTCTCACGCTTAATCTCGACTCCCTCCTTGGCTTCAATTGCCTGGTGGAGCCCGTCGGAATAGCGCCGGCCGTACATCTTCCTGCCCGTGAACTCATCGACGATGACGATTTCTCCGCCCGGTTCGACAACATATTCACGGTCTTTCTTATAGAAAGCATGAGCATTCGTTGCCTGTCGAAATATTAAATTAATTCTTCTTATAAGGTCTTGCTGTTCTGCTGGAAGCCGCTTCCATTCATCGCTCCATTCGTCGAATAACAGGTCTTCAACCTTCAGACGAAAGGCTCTCGCCAATTTATCATGCCCGTGTGCCGTAACCTTGACGTAACGTTCTTTTTCATAGGCAATGTAATCATATTCTGATTCCAGAGCAGCTTCTTCGTTTTCATCCCTGTTAGATTTACTTGGCTCGTAAGGAAAGACCTTACTTTTCATACGTCTTACTACGTTATCCATATTTTTATATATCTCGCCGGATTCCTCGGCGGGGGCGCTGATAATAAGGGGCGTACGCGCTTCGTCGATAAGCAGGTTGTCCGCCTCGTCAACGATGGCGTAATAGAGGTGGCCCTGTACGCCCTGGGACAGGTCGACCACCATATTATCGCGCAGGTAGTCAAAGCCGAAATCGCTGCTGGTACCATAAACGATATCAGCTTTATAGGCTTCCTTCCGGGAAACGGGGCGGAAATGCTGCCAGCGGGCATCATCGGAATCAAAATCGGGGTCGTAAATGCGGGCGGGGGTATGCTCATCAGGGGTCTGCATGGGGTAAATACTGGCGACACTCACACCCAGAGAATGATAGACCGGGCCCATCCAGTAGGGGTCACGACGGGCCAGATAATCATTCACCGTCACCAGGTGTACCCCTTTACCAGTAAGTGAGTTGAGGTAAAGGGGCAGGGTAGCCACCAGCGTTTTACCTTCGCCGGTCTTCATTTCGGCAATCTTGCCCTGGTGCAGGGCAACGCCACCGATTAACTGCACATCAAAGTGACGCTGTCCCAGGGTGCGTTTGGCAGCCTCACGTACGGCGGCAAAGGCTTCGGGCAGCAGTTCATCAAGAGGCGTACCGTCCTGATACCTTGCCTTGAAATCGTCCGTTTTGGCACGAAGGTCAGCATCGCTGAGTTTTTCGAATTCGGGTTCCAACTCGTTTACCCTGTCCACATAGGGCTGGAGCCGTTTCAGCTCTTTCTCGTTTGAATCGATAAATTTGCTTAAAAATTTAACCACGGTTATTACTCACGATAAGTTTTTTAGCGTCCTCAGCCATAGATTCCAGCACCATCACCTTAAATTCCCCCATACCGTCGACGGTAAACAGGTGGACCGAGGGAGATGCGTGAGATTTTAAAAAGGAGGGTATACCGTAGCCTTCCAGTAAGCTCTTGATCACCTGTGCCTCCATCTCGTTGGGGGCTTTATAAACTTCAACCATCTTCTCTTTATACTTCAAACATGGCTCCTACGGACTGCCCGGTGTGGATACGCTTAATAGCCTCACCCAGCAATGGCGCTATCGACAGCACGGTAACCTTGTCTTTCAGCTTGCCGTCTTTGACCGGGACGGTATTGGTTACCACCACCTCCTCTAGCTGGCTCGAGGCTATCCTATCTACGGCCGGACCGGAGAAGACAGGGTGCGTACAGCAGGCATATACCTGCCTGGCGCCCCGGTCGAGGAGAGCTTTGATAACACCCAGCAGGGAGCTGGCGGTATCAATCTCTTCATCGACGATAAGGGCATTTTTACCATCGACATCACCGATAACGTTAAGCGTCTCGGTGCGGTCATCATTGCCCAACCGCCGCTTTTCCATGATAGCCAGGGGCGCATCAAGCATAGCGCCGATATCCCTTGCCTGCTTGGTAATGCCAAAATCGGTGGCGACCGCAACAACGTTCTCCAGATTACGCTTTCTGAAATACTCTCCGAGCAGGTAGAAGGCGGTCAGTTCATCCACGGGGATATTAAAGAAACCCTGAATCTGCGCCTTGTGAAGGTCAACCGTGAGCACCCGATTGGCACCGGCTACCGTCAGCAGGTCAGCCACAAGTCGGGCGGTAATAGGCACGCGGGGCTGGTCTTTCTTGTCGGAACGACCATAGGCATAATAGGGGATAACGGCGGTAATTCTACTGGCAGAGGCGCGTTTCATGGCATCTATCATGATGAGGAGTTCCATTAAATTACTGTTGACCGGAGGACAGATGGGCTGAACGATAAACGCGTCCCGCTCCCGGACGTTCTCCAAGATGCGAACAAAGGTATTTTCGTTACTGAACTGAAACACTTCACACTTACCCAGCGTGGTACCCAGATATTCGGTTATTTCCCTGGCCAGTTCGGGGTGGGCATTACCGGTGAATACCCTCAATTCTTCCATCGGTTATCTCCTTATCTCATCGTTGGCTTCCCGCACCTTTATTATAGCACTATTATGTGTCTACCTCACCCCCCTCCTCTTCCTATATTGTAGGGGATATTCCGGTTTTTGGCGTAGATAGAGATTGCCGCGTCGCTACGCTCCTCGCAATGACAGCTAAGGAGACGAACCAAATACTTACGGGCTAAGGCACGATGACGCGAGGGCGGTCGGGTGGGAAAAGATAATAAAAGAGGGGGGAGGAGGAGGTTTACTCTGCCTTGCCGCTTCATTATTTCTTAATAATTAACTTTTAAGTAAGTAAGGTGTATGATTTAATATAGAGACTTATACAAGACAAAGGGGGGAAGGAAAATGATAGCAACGGTTACCTGATATCCTGGGTAGCAGCATTATCACGGGGAGGCATTAAAATGCAAGAGGAAAAGACAAAATATAGCAGGACCAACATAACAATCGGGATTATTCTGGCAGTGGCAGTAATTGCCATTATCGTTTTGAGTGTTTTAGGTTATGTTAATACTACCAGTGACAAAAATGATATATTCGCGCTCCAAGTTCAGGTAGCTAACTTACAAAGCAAAATTACAGCAGCAAACGATGAATTGACTTCGCTATCAGGTCAGGTTGCCAACGCCGATTCACGAATTTCGACCTTAAGCAGCCAGGAGTCTTCAGATGTTTCATCGCTGCAAGACGAATTATCCACGGCAAACAATCAAATATCCTCTCTGACCGATCAGATAAACAGCGCTTTATTACAGATTTCCAGTCTACAGTCCAATGTATCCTCGGACACAGTAATAATCTCATCAATACAGACACAATTAACGTCAATCAACTCCCAATTATCCTCCCTGGATGACACAACAGTATCGCTGCAAAATACCTTGACCTCATTGAAAAACACGGTGGATTCGCTGGTCATCAAAGTGAACAATCTTACGGCAGCAGCGAATAATCCGGTGATACTATTTTCATCGCAGACTATTTCACAGGCTTTTAACACCCAGACCCTTCTGTATACATTTACGCCAACCTATAACGGCTATATCTACATCAGCGGGACCAGCAACTCGACGACGGGGTACATCAGGGTAACCAACAACACCACGAGCACTTTCACCGACTACGCTTTCGGCACGGGTACCACCGTTTCCGCGGCGGTCAGCGGCGGGTACAGCTATTCCATAAGATTCGGAAATACGGATGCTTCGGGGACGATTACGGCTACGTTGAGCGCCACCTATTATCCCACCTCTTCTATGACGTCGAATTCAGCCACCCTGTTTTCATCGCAGACTATTTCGCAGGCTCACGGCACGCAAACCCTTCTGTATACGTTTACGCCACCTTATAGCGGCTATATCTACATCAGCGGGACCAGCAGCTCGACGACGGGATATATCAGGATAACCAACAACACAACGAGCAGTTCCACCAACTACGCTTTCGGCACAGGTACCACTATTACCGCTCCGGTCACAGCCGGGTACAGCTATTCCATAAGATTCGGGAATTCGGATGCTTCCGGGACAATTACCGCTACCCTAAGCGCCATTTATTATTATTAGATTTTATAACTAAATGAAAACCACGCCCCGGCCAGGGCACCGATGCTACGAGGGCGGCCGGGTGGGAAAAGATATCTTATAGGGGGGTGGCGGATTAATATACCTCACCCCCTGTATCCCCCTCTCCTATCAAGGAGAGGGGGAATTTATTTATTAAGAGGGGCTACCACCCCTCTTATACACCCTATAAAATCATACGGGATAAAACCGCAATCGGAACGTGAAAATTGACATGCTCGAATAAACAACTGAATGCATCTGGCAGCATGTTGAGGGTTATTGGATAAATAAGGTCATCAGTAATCGTTGATATAGCGATTGCTGGTGTTTTTTTTATTGGTACAATATAATTTCTAGGGAGGCGACAAAATGTCAATAGAAGAGAATAAAGCGCTGGTCCGCCACTACTGCGAACTAATTAACAAACATGATGTCCCAGCGATTCGTAAGATTATGGCCCCCGAATTTGTCGCTCATCGTACCACCTATGATATGTCCCGAGATGACTGGGAAGAAGAAAGTGAGATGTTATTTGCTACTTATCCTGACATAGAAAATTTCCAGGAACACATGGTGGCGGAGGGGGATAAAGTAGCCTGGCGTGAAACTTACCGGGGGACTCATGCCCGTATGGGTAAAAAGGTTGAGTGGATAAATACCTACATCGTAAGAATCGCCGACGGAAAATGGGTGGAAGCCTGGGGAACGATAGACTCACTGAACCTGATGCAGCAGCTTGATGTTGTCCCTGAATAATAATAAGGAGGAAGAAAATGGCTAAACTAGAGAAAAGTATTACCGTAAACGCCCCAGTAGAGAAAATCTTTAACTACATCAGTGACCAGACTCACCTGCCGGAGATATGGCCCAGCCTTACGGAGATCACGGACATGAAGCCGCTGTCAAACGGTGGCTTTAGTAACCACTGGAAATATAAGATGGCGGGCATGCGTTTATCGGGGACGAGCGAAGATATCGAGTATGTTGCCAATCAGCGCATCGTCAGCAAGACAAAAGGTGGTGCTGACAGCATTCAAACCTGGACTTTTCAACCCGAGGACGGTGGTACCAAAGTGACCTTCGCAGTCGAATACACCATACCAATCCCGGTGCTGGGCAAAATCGCCGAGGCTGTAATAGTGAAGATGAACGACCACGAGGGAAAGATAATCTTAGATAATCTCAAAGCCATAATGGAAGCGTGAAACCCAGGTCAATACAATGTGGGTAAAAACTGCCGTCCGCCTAGGGCGGACACTTGGCACAGAATGAACGGAAGAGAGTGGTGCTGAGATAGCGGTCGCCGCGGTCAGGGAGGATAACGGCTACCGTGCCCTTTTTCATGTTTTTAGCGACCTGCAAAGCCCCAGCCACGGCGGCGCCACTGGACATGCCGACCAGGAGACCCTCTTTTAACGCCAGCTGCCGGGACATCTCGAAAGCTTCACCGTCTTCTATGGTAATCTTATCATCGAGAGCTGCGGCGTTATAAATTTTCGGCACGATGCTCTCGACCAGGTTCTTCAAGCCCTGGATGGTATGCCCTTCCGTAGGCTCGACGCCGATAATTTTAACATCGGGTTTCTTCTCCTTGAGATACCTGCCCACGCCCATCAGGGTGCCGGTAGTCCCCATGCCAGCCACGAATACGTCGACTTCACCATCGGTCTGCTCCCAAATCTCCGGTCCGGTTGTCTCGTAGTGCGCTAATGAATTGCTTTCATTCTCAAATTGATTGGGCATATAGTATTTATCCGGTGCGTCTCGCAACACCTGGTGAGCCCGCTCGATAGCGCCATCGACGCCATCTCTAGCCGGGGTGAGAACAGATTCCGCCCCGTAAGCCCGCAGGACCAGTTGCCTTTCCGTGCTGACGCACTCGGGCATGAAGAGAGTGACATTGTATCCCTTGACGGAGCCAATCATCGCCATAGCAATACCCATATTACCGGAGGTAGGCTCGACGATGGTCTTTTCGCGGGTAAGCGCTCCTGAGGCTTCAGCGCTATTTATCATGTAAAGGGCGGGGCGGTCCTTGACGGAACCACCGGGATTGGCCCCTTCCATCTTGGCAATAATCCTGACCCTGCTGTTCCCGTTAAGCTGCGTCAGCTCCACGGCGGGGGTATTGCCGATGATTTTTAAAACATCAATATTCTTATTCTTCATATATATCACCTGAACTATAGATATTATCAGTCATCAATGCCGGGCACGGGAAAGCTCCTACACATCCGCTCTACCTCCCGCTTTACATCCTGACGCACTTTCTCGTCGTCGGGATTGTTGAGCACCCGGACAATCAGTCCGGCAATAAGCTTCATCTCGTCTTTTCCGAAGCCGCGTGTAGTAACCGCAGGAGTCCCCAGCCTGACGCCGCTGGTAATTGCCGGAGGACGCGAATCAAAGGGGATGGAATTTTTATTGGTAACGATTCCGGCAGCCTCGAGGGCCTGCCTGGCATGGGCACCGGTCACCCCGGTCTCGGTAAGGTCAATCAGCATGAGGTGGTTGTCCGTACCGCCCGACACGAGACGGAGTCCCAGCTTCCGTAATTCAACAGCCAGAGCCAGAGCGTTCTCGACAACAGCCCGCTGGTAATCAGCGAATTCGGGCCTAAGGGCTTCGTAGAAGGTCACCGCCTTGGCGGCAAGAATATGCATGAGGGGTTTCCCTTGCATCTGGGGGAAAACGGCGCTATCTATGGCATCGGCCAATTCCCCGCGGCAAAGAATAAAACCTCCGCTGGTGCCCCGCAGCGATTTATGGGCCGTGGAGGTGACGACATCGGCGTAAGGGACAGGGGAGGGATGAACACCCGCCGCCACCATGCCAGCGATATGAGCCATGTCGACCATCAATTTTGCCCCTACAGAATCGGCGATACGACGAAAACGCTCGAAGTCGATGACCCGGGGATAGGCGGTCGCCCCGGCAACAATCAACTTCGGTTTGTGTTCTTGAGCCAGTCTCTCGACCTCCGGATAATCGATACGCTCCGTCTCGCGGTTGACACCGTAGGGAATGAACTTATAGGACTTGCCGGAAAAGGTAATCGGCGAGCCGTGGGTAAGGTGTCCGCCGTGAGCCAGGTCCATAGCCATGACGGTATCGCCGTATTGCAGCAGGGCGAAATAGGTAGCCATATTAGCCTGAGAGCCGCTGTGCGGCTGGACGTTAGCGTGTTCGGCATGAAAGAGCTCTTTAGCACGGGCGATAGCCAGCATCTCGACTTCATCCACGTTTTCGCAGCCGCCGTAGTAGCGGTGGCCGGGATAGCCTTCGGCGTACTTGTAGGTGAGGTAGGAACCCTGGGCTTCCAGCACGGCGCGGCTGACGTAGTTTTCCGAGGCGATGAGGTTAATCGTGCGGCGCTGCCGCTCTTGGTCGGCGGCGATGATGCGGTTTATCTCAGGGTCGGACTGACTTAAGAAACTCATAGTAAAAATCTCCTTGAGACGGGGACACCGTAAATAGTCTACAACTGGTGCCGTGAGAGTGTCAATTTAGGGGATGATTTTGTTTGGTTGGGATAAATCTCAGATACTCTCCCCCTGACCCCCTCTCAAACAGATAGATATTTTATAAGCGTTTTTCAGTTTGTTTGAGAGGGGGAAGTGAATTTTATGGAATCCTCCCCCTCGGTCCCCCTCCTTAATAAAAGGAGGGGGAGGAAAAACGGGGGCTGGCGCCCCTCTCCGTGAGCTACTCCCTATTGGGGGGAGGTGGGGAAATTAACGGGTAAGGCACTAATGTCACGAGGGCGGCTTGGGTGGGAATAGATAACTTAAAAAGGGGCGGGGCGGGGTTATATCTTACGGAAAAAGGGTTTTATTTGCATTTGGTTGCTACTTTTGAGGATTGGGTTATTGAGTATTAAATAGGGACAGGAGGCAATATGAATAATCAAGAGTATCTAGAGAGAATGTCACCAGAACAAAGGCAGAGAAATAGAATAGAAGCACAAGCTGGTATTCTAAATCTTTATGCTGACCTGATTAAGGAAGGGGAAATAATTGTAAATCCCGATACGCTAAATGATGATGGGGGAAAATTTTCATTTAGCTATATGAAAAAGACCTAACTATACCATTCTTTTAACCTTTACTTGATAGTGTGCAGGAAAACTACCTTGTGCTTCTCTAAAACCACTATCAATTACGATATAATGCCCTGTTATATTGTTTGATGGTCTGTAGTGTATAATATCATTCTCTTCAATGGGGATAGATTTATCTGTGACAAATATTGTAGGGAATTGAACATGGGCAGGAACATCATTAAATACCTTGCTACCATCATGTTTTTCTAGAGTAATTTTGTGGTTCATTGGAATAAATGACATATCAATACCCCCTATAAATTAGTAGTCATACTTTAGCCTTAAATAGCACTAATGTCAATTCAACAACCAAATGCAAATAAAACCGGAAAAAGCGTGCCTTGACAAAAGAAATATGAAAGGACTAAACTGACATGATTTTATAGCCACTAAAGGTAGGGGTAGTGATTTTGGGAGGTATGAAATGACAACTCTAGTAGCTATATCAACAAAAGACGCATTGGTAATGGGTTGCGATAGCTTGGGATCAATTAGTAAGGATTTGGTTGACCCTTACGACCTAATTAGTTATTTTGACCCTCAGGATGATTGGAATATCCAGAAAGATTCTGATGGTAATCCTGTATTAACGAACATTAAACAGATAATGGATTTAACTGAATCAATCCCTTACGACCATATGACTCATGTTACTAAACTTTGTTCGCTAGCCCCTCTGCCAATGGGAATAATGACTGCTGGTATAACTTCAATCGGTAATAGGACTATTCGCAGTCTGATTAGTGAATACAAGAGTACTGATAAGGCATTTTCAAGCACAAGGTCACCGACAAACTATACTGTTAGAAGTATTGGAGACAGGATTAAACAGTTCATTATGGAACGTTATCAAGTAGAATATCCAGAAGACAGAATTAGACCACCACTTGAATTCATCGTCGGTGGCTACGATAAACAATCCCCAATCCCATCCATTTGTAAAATTCACATAGAACGAAACGAGATAAACAGAAGTCTTGAGGATTTTGGTATTGTATTCGGAGGACAGATGCAAGAAATCCAGAGAATTGTATTTGGTTCGGACATCCAAAATAAATACAAGATAATAGACAGAAGCGCTTCCATATTAAACAAGTATCGCACACTAATATCTGAATATCTTAAAGAGCAAAGTATTAGTATAGAATTACCTAAACCAGAATCATATGGCGAAGCTTTATTTTTCTTCGATGATAATTATGATTTAGATGGGTTTGATGCTCGTTGGGGGGACTTTTCGGAACAGAACGCAATTGAGTGCGTAGACTTCTTTATTAATATCATGATAAAATCCCAACAATTTAGTTCTCGCCTTCCTACAGTTGGCGGAGATGTGCATATAGCTTTGATTACTAAAGAAAAGGGATTCCGTTATATATCTGGGGAGGAATTACGACATGGGGAACACTTTGTTGAATTATAGTAAAATATCAGTTCAAAAAGCAAAATTATACCCAACTAAAGCTGAATTAAATCACCTAGAGGAAATAAAAAAGAAGTTCAATTTAAAAGAGAATACCCTAACTGGGCATATTCCTGCAAAACCTTATAGGAGACACAAAGAAACATAAAGATGCTTTATCTGTGAAAAGCAGATTATTAAAGACATCGCTTAAGAGCGGATTAAAATCAAACCAATCCATCTTCGTTATTCTTACCATTTTTTAACAAACCACAACCGAATAAAACCTTGCGCCTAAAATACTTGACAAAGCCCACACACGTCTCTATAATTAAAAGAAACCCCCACTTCTTTCCGAAAGTCATTTCTTAATTTTAGTGCAAATAGTATTACCCGAGGCACTTGTGACAGAATCCCGGACCAATATCCAGGTAAATTTCCAATAGTAATAACTGGAGATATTCCAGATTATTAATAGATTGGTTCACGTGTATGCCAAAGTATATCTTTGTTACCGGAGGCGTGGTTAGTTCCGTAGGGAAGGGTATAGCCGTCGCTTCAATCGGCACCATTCTGAAAAGCCGGGGAATATCCGTGTCGGTGCAGAAGCTGGACCCCTATTTAAACGTCGACCCGGGCACGATGTCTCCCTACCAGCACGGCGAGGTGTTCGTCACCAAAGACGGCGCCGAGACCGACCTCGACCTGGGTAATTACGAGCGTTTTATCGACGCCGAGTTCACCGCCGATTCCAATATTACGTCGGGTCAAATCTACAGCACCATCATTTCCAAGGAAAGGCGGGGGGACTTCCTGGGGGGGACCATCCAGATCGTGCCGCACCTGGTCAACGAGATTAAAGACAGGTTCAAACGGCTGGCGGAAAGCTCGAAAGCCGACGTTATCCTCATCGAGGTGGGGGGCACCGTGGGCGATATCGAAGGGCAGCCTTTCCTCGAAGCCATCCGCCAGATGAGAAACGATGTCGGCAGAAATAACGTACTATATATTCACGTCACTTTTCTCCCCTACCTGAACTCCACCAAAGAATTAAAGACCAAGCCCACGCAGCACAGCGTCAATGAGCTAAGGCGCATCGGTATCCAGCCCGACGTGATAATATGTCGCAGCGACTACCCCATTTCCGAGGGTATCACCGATAAAATATCGCTCTTCTGCGATGTCGAGAATAAAGCTGTTATCCCACTACCAACCGTGGAAACGATTTATGAGATACCGCTGATACTCGAAGAGACCGGGCTGGGAAAAATAATTATCGATAAACTCGGCATAAAGTCGGGTCCGGCCAGACTAGAGCAGTGGCGGGAAATGGTGGAACGAATCAAGACGCCCCGCGACCCGGTCAATATTGCGCTGGTGGGTAAATACGTCGAGTTGAACGACGCCTATTACTCGGTCAGAGAAGCGCTGTACCACGCCGCCCTCTACCACGAAAGAGAATTAAACCTGCTCTGGGTACACTCTGAAGACCTCGATAACAATGACGTCGAAGGCTTACTGCGTACCGCTCAGGGGATTATCGTTCCGGGGGGATTCGGCGAGAGGGGCATCGAGGGTAAAATAAAAGCCGCCAGATACGCCCGCGAAAACAGGATACCCTACCTGGGATTGTGCCTGGGGCTGCACGTCATGGTTATCGAGTTTGCCCGTCACGTCTTCAACTCCAAGGAGCCGAATTCCACCGAATTCAGTAAGTCGACAAGCTATCCGGTTATCGACCTGCTGCCGGAACAGAAGAATGTTAAAGACAAAGGCGCCACCATGCGCCTGGGTAATTACCCCTGCAAGCTGGTCGACAGTAGCCGTGCCGCCAGAGCCTACGCCCAGCCCCTGATACAGGAGCGTCACCGGCACCGGTTCGAGTTCAATAACGAATACCGCGAACCGCTGCAGAAAGCGGGTATGACCTACAGCGGGGTTTCCCCCGATGATAAACTGGTGGAAATCTGCGAACTAACCGACCACCCCTGGATGGTCAGCTGCCAGTTCCATCCCGAGTTTCTATCGAGGCCCGGCCGACCGCATCCCCTGTTCCGCGATTTTATCGGCGTGGCTAAAGATACCCTGCGTGAAGGAGACCAGCCGCCTTTACCCCTCTCCGGGTAATTCGAGGAGGTAAAAATTATGCAAATATTTCTGGATACCGCCAATATAGATAACATCAGGCAAGCCGCCGAGCTGGGAATTATCAGCGGCGTTACCACCAATCCCACGCTCCTTTCCAAGGAATCGACCGCCGACTACGAAACGGTTACCAAGAAAATATGCTCGATAGTCAGCGGGCCCGTCTCCGTAGAAGTGCTCACGGAAGACGCCAAGTCGATGATAAAAGAAGCCAAACGCAAGGCTTCCTGGGCACCAAACGTGAATATCAAGATACCGATTACCGCCGACGGACTCCGGGCAACGTCTGTCCTGAGCCAAGAGGGCATCAAGGTAAATATGACCCTCTGTTTTTCGGCGAATCAGGCTCTCCTGGGCGCTATGGCCGGGGCTACCTATGTCAGCATTTTCGTGGGACGGCTGGATGATGCCGGACAGGACGGCATGCAGGTTGTCCAGGATGTGATGGATATTCTGGACAACTATCCCGAACTCGACGCCCAGGTGATAGCCGCCAGTATCCGTAATCCGCTGCACTGCACGCAGGCTGCCCTGATAGGAGCCCATATCGCCACGGTACCTTATAACGTACTAATGCAGATGATACAACATCCGTTTACCGACGTCGGCATCAAGCGTTTCCTGGCCGACTGGAAGAGTATATCTAAAAAATAAAAGGACAAAAATAAAAAACACGCCCGAACACGGACACGGGGTAAGTGAGGTGGAATCATGAACATTGCTGAACTTGAACACAAAACCAAAGAAGAACTGGTCGATATGGCTAAGGAGAGAGATATTACTCTCCAGGCTGGTCTGAAAAAGCACGACATTATCATGCGTTTGCTGGAGAGTCAAACCGAACAGGAGGGGAATATCTTCTGCAGCGGCATCCTGGATATCATGGCCGACGGATACGGTTTTCTGAGACAGGATACCCTGTTGCCCAGTCAGACGGACGTCTATATATCGCCCTCGCAGATTCGGCGCTTCGGTCTGAGAAACGGCGACATGGTAACGGGACAGGGAAGACCGCCCAAAAGCAATGAGAAGTACTACAGCCTGTTGCAGGTGGTGGCGATTAACAACCTCAATCCCGATACCATCAAGAACCGCCGGCCTTTTACCTCGCTGACGCCCACTTTCCCCGACAAGCTGATCAACCTCGAATATACGTCGAAAGACCTCGCCACTCGCTTGATTAACCTTATCGCCCCGATAGGGCGCGGACAGCGAGGGATGGTGGTATCACCACCTAAAGCGGGAAAAACTCTGCTGCTCAAGTCTATCGCCGCCGCCATTACCGCCAACTATGAAGATATTCACATGATTGTCTGCCTCATCGGGGAGCGCCCTGAGGAGGTCACCGATATGAAGCGCTCGGTCAAGGGAGAGGTTATCGGCGCTACTTTTGATGAGCTGGTCGAAAACCAGACCCGCGTTGCCGAGTTGACGCTGGAAAGAGCCAAGCGACTGGTAGAAAGCGGCAAGGACGTGGTTATCCTGCTGGATGGCATAACCCGCATGACCCGCGCCTATAATTTAGCCATGCCTTCCAGCGGACGCACACTGTCGGGCGGTATAGACCCCGCCGCCCTGCACCCCGCCAAACGTTTCTTCGGAGCCGCCCGCAATACCGAAGAAGGCGGCAGCCTGACGATTATCGCCACCTGCCTTATTGATACTGGCAGCCGTATGGACGACCTAATTTATGAGGAGTTCAAGGGCACCGGAAATTGGGAGCTTCACCTCGACCGGCGGCTCTCGGAACGGCGTACCTTCCCGGCCATAGATATGCAGCGCAGCGGTACCCGGCGCGAGGAGTTGTTACTGGACGGAGAAACTTTAAAGCAGGTATGGCTGCTGCGGCGCATGGTAGCCATGATTGCCGATGATTCCAATAACTTCGTCGAAGCTATCGAGCGGGTACTGGACCGCATGCGCAAGTCCGAGAACAACGTGGAATTTTTAGCCGGTCTGAACAGAGAGATGGGATAATGCAAATAAGAAAAACATATACGGATATAAACCCCGAATTGCTTTACGCCGAGATAAAAGACTTTGCCCTGAAGCAGGGATTAACCCTGGGCGAAAATAAACAGGAGACATATACTATCCCCGACGAATCAGCCAACTTTATTTCACGCGGGAACCTTACTTTTAGTACCAAAGGCGGGGATTGCCTGAGAATACATATCGTGGGGAGTAAAAGAGGCGAAACGAAGCTGATGATTGACGCCGATGAGAAGCTTTTCCCCAACGAGAAGCTCAACGCCCTCCAGGAAGACCTCGACTTCGTCGTCAGTTCCTACGAGGCAGAAGAATAAATCCGTCTATTTACTAAAAATTGAGGCTATAAACTCCTCATTTCTTCTAGCCCTATCTTCTTGAGACATCTCATGGTATTTTTTCATGTCTTGACTCAACCGGGACTGATATTGACGGTACCGTTCTCCTATCCTGTTGATGATTTTTCCCACCCCCTGGCGGTTCGGTTGGCCTTTGACTGTCTTCGGGATTTTTAACCCGGTGGCTTCGAGTACTTCTTCGGCGACAAAGATAGGAGCATCGTTGAGGACCGCGAGCGCAATGGCATCACTCGGGCGCGCGTCAATTTCACTCGTCTTCTTGCCGCAACGCATTTTAACGACCGCATAGTAGGTGTCTTTTTTCAATGCGACAACACGTACCTCGGCCAGCCGGGTATTGATACCCTGAAGCAGGCTGGTGAAAAAGTTGTACGTCAACGGTCGCGGCGTGGCAAAATCACTTAAGCCTATGGCAATACACTCTCCTTCGTTGGGACCTATCCATATTGGCATCAGGCGTCTGCCGGCTTCGTCATAAAGCACAATTACATAAGGACTGGCCGGCGGTCCCTGGACTTCCTTTTGTTCCACATGAATCACATCAGCAATAGTGACCTTAACCATTTTCTTCCTCCTTCTTTCACCCGGTAAAATTTCCGGGTGCTGCAACAGCAGTTTATCCTTAAGACGCTGGCGGGCGCGGTGGAGGCGAACCTTAACGGCACCCAGGGATATGCCCTGCACCGCCGCAATTTCCCGCAGGCTCAGCTGAGCATAATAGAACAGGAGCGTGGCGTCCCTGTCCCGGGGAGGGAGCGTATTGACGGCGTCCAGAACGATTTCATGCAACTCACGCTCCTCGGTGATTTTCTCCGGGGAAAGGGGTACATCGATAAGGGGTACGGCAAATAATTGCAGACCGCCCATCATGGCTTCCAGAGAGAAGAAAGTTATTTCCCGGTCCCGAAGGTGGCTGCGGCAAACGTTCAAGACAATACCATACAGCCATGATTTAAACTTGGCCGGGTCACGCAGTCGGTCGAGGGAGAGATAAGCCTGCAGCATAGCCTCCTGGGCCAGGTCCTGCGCTAAGTCGTCCCGGGCGACCAATCGCATCGCCAGGCGCCTGGCAAGCGTATGGTACCGCTGCGTGAGAATACCGAAGGCATCCTTATCACCCCGGCGTACCAGCGCCACCAGTTCTACATCCGTTTTTTCCTGCAAAAGAGCACCTGCCAACATCTTTATACTATATAGTGGGAGAAAAACATAAAAAGGTTACAGATAATATTAGAGAGCTATAGCCCTTCCACTATCCGGTACATCTTTTCGTAGGACTTTACGAAGTCGGGAGCAACTTTTTGAAGCTTACTTTTAAGGGCTTTCATCCTCTCCGCAAATTCCCGACGGTTCTTCCCCGCCACAAGGTCAGCCCATTCCGCCGTCTTGCCGCGGAACAGCTCCTCGAAATGGGTTACTTTGGGCAGGCTCATCTGTAAAGACGCGTAAAGCTCGGGGTCTTCCGAGAGGACACTCTCGATAAGCGTTAACAGCACTTTGTAGGTAGAGCTCCCCGAGGTCTCCATTGGTCTGATTTCACCGGAACTGAGGAGAGTATCGGCAGCGACCAGCGCGATGAAGTGAGACAGTCCGAGGACGAGGCTCATCGTCTCATCGTGCTCCTGCGGCGACATCCGGCTGACCCGGGCACCCTTAGCCTCGAGGTAACCGGTGATTTTGTCAGCTAACGCCGCTTCTTTATCATCGGTGGGGGTAAGGACAACGTTCTTATTGGCGATGCTGCCAGCTCCCGGCCCGAAGAGCGGATGGGCGCCGAGTACCCGACTATTCCCGATATAACAGTGCATAAGTTCGACGGGGCGTTCTTTGGTGGAGGTGATATCGATAACCGCCTGGTCAGATTGTACGTTGATACCTATCTCTTTAAGAACCTCTTCGATGTTTTCCACGGGTACGCAAAGCAGAATATAGTCGGCGCTCCGAAGAGCCTCGACATTATTCCCGGCAATACCGACACCGAGTCGGCGACCGGCATCCGCAAGACTTTTTTCATCCGCATCGGCGATGACAACCTTAAAATCATCTTCCAGCAGAAAGCGGGACAGCCAGCGTCCCATCTTGCCGGCACCACCGATGATGGCGACACGTTTTTCTGTAGTCTTCATATCACTCTGAAGCCTGTTATTATGATAAAGAATGTAATAAACGGAGAATCATTTCATCCGGGGGTAAGAGCCCAGGACCTTGATGAAAATGGATAATTCGTCAAGCTTTTGCAGGGCAGCCTGGATTTCTGCGTCCTGGTGGTGCCCGGAGATATCCATGTAGAAGTTATATTCCCACGGCTGATGGCGCGTCGGGCGGGACTCCAGCTTGGTGAGGTTAATATTGCTGGCGGCGAACTCCTTGAGGCAGTCGTAGAGCGCCCCCGGTCTATGCTTCAAGGAAAACACGATAGATGTCTTATCGTTGCCGGTAGGCGCGGCGTCTTCCTTGGAGAGGATGAAAAAGCGCGTATAGTTATGCGGGTTGTCCTCGATTTCTTTGGCGATTACCTTCATGCCGTATATCTCGGCGGCACGGGCGCTGGCAATAGCGGCGCTGTCGCTCAGGTTCTGCTCCTTAATCATCCTGACGCTGCCGGCAGTATCGGACTCGGGAATTAACTCGCAATCGAGATGGCTCAAGAAATTACGGCACTGGCCGAGAGCCTGCGGGTGGGAATAGACCTTCTTAATGCTATCCAGCGTCGCCCCGGGACCGCCGATAAGGCAATGGCTGATACGAAGCTCCGTCTCGCCGCATATCATCAGGGGCGAATCGAGGAGGAGGTCGTAAGCCCGGGTAATACTGCCTTCGAGCGAGTTTTCTACCGGGACGGCGGCAAAGGGCACGTCGCCCACTTCGACAGTCTCGAAGACCTCATCGAGGGTATTACAGGGATAACCTTCGGTCAGTTTGCCGAAGAACCAGAAAGCGGCCTCTTCGGTGTAGGCCCCCGGCTCGCCCTGGAAGGCGACCTTCACCGACTGTATTTTTTTGCTGACTTCGATTATCTGCCGGTAAATCCCCTCGATATCGTTGGGACTGATGTTATTATCACGCGCCAGTTCCCTGACGTGTTTCAGCACCCGGCGCTCTCTCTCCCGGTCTTCGATGAGCTTATTCTTCTCCTTCTTGTCCTGCCCGATATCCTCGGCTACCCGGATTCTTTCGCTGATGAGCTCAACGATGCGGTTATCTATTTCGTCGATTTTCTTCCTTAAATCGTCCAGGTTCATTTTATCACCCTCGGGATAATTCCCGCCCTCATGGCAAAATCACACAGCGTTACCGCCATCATCGCTTCCACGACGACGACGGCTCTGGGCACGATGCAGACATCATGCCGGCCACCGACGGTTATGGTCGTATTTTCCATTGTACTAATATCCACGGATTCCTGCTCGATGGCAATTGATGAAGTAGGCTTGACGGCAACCCTGACCACCAGCGGCATACCGTTGCTTATCCCGCCATTGATACCACCGGAGTTATTGGTGGTCGTGATGACTCTTCCTCCTTCAACGCGGAAGGGGTCGTTGTTCTGCGAGCCCTTCAGGCGCGCCGCGGAGAAACCGGCGCCGAACTCGACGCCTTTTACGGCCGGGATAGACAGCAGCGCTTTGGCAAGCTCACCGTCCAGGTTATCGAAGACCGGCTCACCGAGGCCTATGGGTACGTTAACGGCGATACCCTCGATAATACCACCGAGACTGTCACCTTCTTCCTTCACTTTTGCGATAAGCTCGGTCATCCTTTGCGAGGCTGCCGAATCAGCGCAGTGGAGAGGGTCTATTAAGGAATTTTTCATTATTTCAGCCAAGTCAACGGCCCTGGCGGCAATACCGCCGATTTCCACGGTATGGGCGATAATCTCGGCGCCGATGGTACTCAAGGCTTTCTTAGCCACGGCGCCAGCCATGACAAAGCCAGCGGTAATCCGACCGGAAAACCTGCCCCCACCCCGCCAGTCGTGGTAACCGCCGTACTTAACATGGGCGGTATAGTCGGCGTGGCCCGGACGCAGCTTGTACCGGATTTTTTCGTAATCGCTGTCGTCGATATCTTCATTGCGTATCAGCAGGCAAACGGGAGCGCCGGTGGTGAGTCCACTGCTGATACCCGACAGGATTTCCACCCTGTCCTTTTCACGTCGGTCCGTAGCTGCCGGACTTTCGCCGGGACGTCTTTTATCTACCTCATTCTGGATATCGGTTTCGGCGATAGCCAGTCCGGCGGGACAACCGTCAACGATAACGCCGATACATTTACCGTGGCTCTCGCCGTAACTGGTTACGGTGAATAATTTACCAATGCTGTTACTCATGTGTCTCCACCTTACCGCCGATATTTTTCAGCGATTCCCAGAAACCGGGATACGTCTTGGCGACACATTCGGCGTCAGTGATGGTGATATCACCCCGGGCGCAACCGAGTATCGCGAAAGCCATGGCAATGCGATGGTCTTTATAGCTATTAATAGTAACCGGTGCACGCTTCTCCTCGGCGGTTTCTTTGGTCTTGTTTTCGTCGTCCTCCCCGGATTCTTCTTTTTCTTCATCGGTCGGCTGCTTCGTTGCCATACCTGTAATAGTAATCCGATTCCTTTCTTCACGCACCTTTACGCCTACTTTTTCCAGTCCTTCTTTTACCGCAGCTACCCGGTCCGACTCCTTAATCCTGGCCCTCTCGATGCCGGTGAACTCACTGGTACCCTCGGCTAAAGCCGCCAGGATGGCTACCGTCGGCAGCAGGTCAATACAGTCGGAAAGGTCGGCATGGACTGCCTTCAGGCCACCCTTGTTCACGGAAGCAGTGTTTCCGGCAACCCTGACCTTTACCCCCATATTCCTTAAAACGTCCAGAATCACCCGGTCGCCCTGGACACTGGCGGTGGTGATATTTTCAACCTCAATTCCTTCGGATAAAGCCCCCATCGCCAGGAAATAAGAAGCCGAAGACCAATCGCCTTCCACGGGAAAATGCGCAGGCTGGTAGGTCTGCCTGGGGACAACATATTTATCAAAAGAAGTGCTCACATTGATGCCGAACTTCTTGAGGCACCTGGTCGTCATGAGGAGATAGGGACGGGAGGTTAATTGTGAAGTCAACCTGATTTGTACTTCCTGCTGGGCAAAAGGGGCTACCAGCAGCAGCGCCGAAATGAACTGGGAACTGATATTCCCCGGCAATTCGGTTGCTCCGCCTAAAAGGGTGCCGCCCTCCACGGTTACCGGGGGCGTGGTCTTGCCCTCGAGCGAGCAGGTGACCCCCAGCCTGGCTAATGCCTCTACCAGCGACCTGACCGGCCGTTTGGAAAGAGAGGGGCCCCCCACCAAGCGGCATCTACCGGGAATAATAGAACAGATTGCCGTCATGAACCTCAGGGTAGTTGCCGATTCGCCGCAGTATAAGTCCTCCGACGGCGCGCGGAAAGTACCACCCCTGACCCGCCATGAACCATCTCCCCGCTGGATGTCAATCCCCACCTGTCCCAGAACATCGGCAGTTGCTTCGGTATCTTCACATACCAAGGGATTCTCCAGCACGCTCTCACCATTAGACAGGGCGGCGCACATCAAAGCCCGTATCGTCTGGCTTTTAGACGAAGGTACTTTAACGCTTCCTTTTAAATCGCTTTTATTTACCGTAATCTGCATAATCTTTCAACTTCTCTATTATTTTATTAACGACTCCCTTAATATTTAACCGTGATGTATTTATCTCAAAGTCGGCCGCCCGCTGATAATAAGGCCGCCGATAATCTTGAAGCTCTTTTATCTGGGCCAGGCGGTCGGTCACAGCGAGGAGAGGCCGGTTATCTTTATCACCGGACATCCGCATATCTATCACCGACGGGGACGCTTTAAGATTTATTATAATACATTTTTTCGCCAGGCGGTCAACATTTATTTTATTGAGGACGATACCGCCGCCGCAGGCGATAACGGCATTATGTTTCGTGGCGATTTCCTTGATAATTTCAATCTCAAGCTCGCGAAAAGCTATCTCACCGTCCCGGCTGAATATTTCGGGAATGGACTTGCCAGCTTTCTTTTCAATCAGGGCATCCGTCTCGACGAACTCCTTGCCCAGTCGTTCCGCTAGGGCTTTACCCACCGCCGTTTTACCCGTCGCCATGAAACCTATTAAAGCGATGCTACTTTTCATTTTTCTCCAGCTCGCTGAGAGCAACCTCTTTCATCAAATCGAAGGGAGGTTTTTTACCCGTCCATTTTTCGAAAGCCAGGGCACCCTGCCAGACCAGCATATCAAGTCCCTCGACAGTCACGGCACCGGCCGCCGCGGCATCCTGCAGTAATTTTGTCCTGACGGGATTATAAACGATGTCAACGACTACCAGCCCCGACTTCATTAACTGTGCCGGAACGGGACTGATACCGCTGTTCGGGCTCATGCCGACGCTGGTGGCATTGACCAGAATATCGGCTGGTTCCAGAGCCGCCGCCAGATGGGCGGGAAGAAGCTCGAAGACTTCGATATCTTTCCCGAGGTCTTTCCGGATATTGGCAGCAATCGCCTTGGCCCAGTCGAGTTCCTCGCGGCGGTTCAGGATGGTAAGGCGTGCGTTCCATTCGGATAGGATGTAGGCGATAGCGCGCGCGGCACCGCCGGCACCCAGCAGGACGATATTCATACTTTTCGGCTCCACCTCGCGTTCCAGCAATGCCTGTAAGAAGCCGGAGGCATCGGTGTTATAGCCCTTGAGCACGCCGTTATCGTTCACCACCGTATTGACGGCGCCGATTTTCTCCGCCAGGGGGTCGAGCTCATCCAGCAGCGGAATTACGGCGACCTTGTGCGGAATGGTAACGTTAAAACCTGTAGCGTTAAGGGCTTTGAGGCCGCTGACCGCCTGGGGTAATTCCTCCGGTTTTACGCGGAAAGGCAGGTAGGCATAGTCGAGGCTTAATTTGTCAAAGGCGGCGTTATGCATTACCGGCGACATCGTATGCTCGACGGGGTCGCCGATTAAGCCGCATATTTTTGTTTTACCGGAAATATTCATATCACTGATACTACCTTATTTAATATTATTATTATCCTTTTACCAACCGGTATATCTCGCGTAATAACTTGGCCGGTAACTGCCCGGTAGCAGACTCTTTACCCTCTTCGACCGAGGCGTAGGTATAATAACCCCCGGCCAGCGGACAGAGCACGCGGGACAGCTGTCCCGCCCACCCCATGGCAAAGGAAACAACCTTCAAGTCCGGAAACTCCCGGATAAGCTCGAGAACGGCGATATTGTCCGTCAATTCGTGGGCGGTGGTCACGACCTTGCAGATATCGGCACCGGCATGCCGCTGTTGGCGGACAATATCCTTCATCTCCTCCAGAAGCGGCGTTCCTTCCAGGTTATGATAGGAAAGCAGGCATTCGGCTTCCCCTTTTATTTGCCTGACCAGTCCCGTGACGCCCGGGGTACTCAGTTCAATATCGACAATGTTGGCGCCCAGCTCAACGGCCTTTAAAAGCTTTCCGGTACGTTCTTCTTCGCTGCCACGCCAGTTGCCGCCTTCGTCTGTTTTACGATTGCAGGCTATCCAGGGCTTGGCCAGGTGCCCCGCAAGCTCCTGCCAGCCTTCGCCGATAAGGTCGATACGAACTTCAAAAAGGTCGACCAGCGGAGCGACTTTTTTCACCGCTTCGATATCATTGTTTGTAATGGCTACACAAAGTTGTATATTATCCATGACCTAACAACACCTCCTCCACCAGGGAAGGGCTGACATCGTCAGTGATGTAAGCATCCCCGATGGCATTAAGCAGGACAAACCTTATCTTATTGCCGGTGACTTTTTTATCGTGCCGCATCGCCGTCATTACCTCATTAATATCAAGGGCAGGGACATTGATGGGTAGACCGGCTTTATTAATAACCTGCTTCAGCCTGATAACATCAGCTTCTTTAAGCTTACCCACACGATTGGATATCATTGCTTCCGCTACCATACCGATAGCCACCGCCTGGCCGTGCTTTAAGCCGAAACCGGAAACAGCCTCGACGGCATGGCCGACCGTGTGACCGAAGTTAAGGACAGCCCGAAGGTCGGACTCTTTTTCATCCTTGGCGACGACCTTAGCCTTTAGCTGCGCATTTCTGGAGACAATCTCCTCCAGCACGGCGGTATCCAGCGACCGGGCTTTTTCTATATTCTTCTCTATATAGTCGAACAGGTCTTTGCTCAGGATAGCGGCGTGCTTGATGACTTCCGCCATGCCGCTGGCAAACTCCTCTTCGGGCAGGGTTTTCAGGGTATCGACATCAGCAACGACAATTCGAGGCTGGTAGAAGGCGCCAATCATGTTTTTAAGTCGACCGTGGTCTACCGCCGTCTTGCCGCCGATGCTGCTGTCCACCTGCGCCAGGAGCGTCGTCGGTACCTGCACCAGGGGCACGCCGCGCATGTAGGTCGCCGCTACGAACCCGGCCAGGTCGCCGACTACCCCACCACCCAGAGCGATAACGGGAGTCATCCTTTCCGCATAAGCCCCGGTGAGCTTCTCGTAGAGCCCACCCGCTGCCTCCAGGGTTTTCTGCTCTTCGCCCGGGGGTATTTCCAGGACACTGACATTAAAACCGGCGTCAGTCAGCCCACGGGATAAAACATCGGCGTACAGAGCCTTGACCGTGGTATCGGTAATGATAACGGCTCTACCGGAATAGCCCAACTCCTTCAGCCAGGGGCCGACCTGCGGCATCAGACCGTTGCCGATGTGTATCTCGTAGCTATTCTTTTGAAGGTCTACTTTTACCTTTTTCATTGATGTCATTTTACCTTTACTTCCTGGCAGATGCAATAATCCGGTGGATACGCTGACATGTATCAATCACCTCTTTAAGCTCGTCAGGCGTAATCATCTGCTGACTGTCGACCGGCGATTCCGCGGGATTGTAATGTGTTTCGATTATCAGTCCGCAGGCACCGGCGGCAATAGCGGCGCAACTCATATCGAAAATAAGGTCGCGGCGCCCGGTACCGTGACTGGGGTCGGCGACAACCGGCAGGTAGGTCTCCTTCATGAGTACCGGTATGGCGGCAACATCGAGGGTATACCTGGTATAATTTTTACCTTTACCCAGGGGCAACACACCCCGCTCACAGAGGATGATGTCGCGGTTTCCCTAGGCGGCGATATATTCGGCACAGGAAAGGAATTCTTCAATACACGCCCCGAAATGCCTCTTGTACAGGACCGGCTTGTTTTTCCTGGCCACGGCAGTAATCAAGTCCTGGTCATACATATTCTTGGTGCCAATCTGGAGGATATCGACGTACTCCGCCACCATATCGACCTGTGATTCACCTCTGGCCTCGGTGATTACCGGCATTTCGTATCTGTCCCCGGCTTCACGGAGCCAGCTTAAAGCTTCCTCGGCCTGCTCCCGACCGATAGAACCCAGGCCCTGGAAGGTGTGGACGGACATCCTCGGTTTGAAGACGCCTCCCCGAAGGATATGAGCCCCGGCTTTTTTAACGCCTTCGGCAATCCTGAAAAGCTGCCGTTTGCTTTGTATGGCACAGGGACCGGCAATATACACCGGTTCGTCACCGCCGATGGTTATGTCTCCCACATTAATCGCCCGGTGCTTCGTCTCTCCGTCATAATGCCGGGCGTATTCGCGACTGATAAGTCGGTAGGGAGTTTCGACCATCAATGCTTCTTTCACGCCAGGGAGAACCGCCAGATGTGAAAACGGGACCTTACTCTGGTCGCCGACGAGGCTGATTACGGTGCTGTTTTCACCCCGGGCAATATCAACTCTCAAGCCGTATTTCGTTGTCTCCCTGACTACTCCGGTGATTTCTTCATCGGTGGCTTCTGTTTTCATGATTATCATTTTCCCATCTCCTTATATATTTATAAATAGCGAATTCCCGCCGGAATTTATACAACAAAAAAACCCTCCGCGAGGAGGGCTCAGCCTGCATTCCGTATTTTTATATTAACCAATCATACCTGTGCTTATATGCCTCGGCCCTCCTCACGCGGTGCGCGCCAAGTAAATTGAAAAAAGCTAAAATAATATTTAGTAATACTGTAATCTGGCATTGCTATCATTACCTAAATTATTATATAATATAACATAATATCTCAATCCCGTCAATACATATTTTCATTATCGAGCCTTGTTGAACGTTTTTTTGTGTTTGCACGATGAAAGATGTTGACAGACAGTATTGGTTTGTGTTAAGTTTTATATTTGGTGCTCAGTATTCGTTTGAAGCTGACAGAGTGACGTAATAACCTCAATCTGTCAGTAATCTTGAGAATGGATGGGCTAAGGCTCATCCATTGTAATTGTGGGGAGAGGAAAGAGATAATGCCAACAATAAATCAATTAGTCCGTAAAGGGCGGAAAAAGTCTGCCAAGAAAGACAAAACGCCGGCGCTGGCTTACACCTATAATGCCCTGAAAAACAGGGTGTTATCGGGGAAGAGCTCGCCGCAGAAACGCGGCGTATGCATACAGGTAAAAACAACCACTCCCAGGAAACCCAATTCGGCGCTGCGTAAGATAGCCAGGGTGCGACTTACCAACCACATGGAGGTAACGGCTTATATTCCCGGAGAGGGACATGAGCTTCAGGAGCACTCGGTGGTGCTGATAAGAGGCGGCCGTGTGAAAGACTTACCCGGAGTCCGCTACCATATCGTCCGGGGTGCGCTGGATACCACCGGCGTGTCCGACCGCAAGCAGGGACGCAGCAAGTACGGGAGTAAACGGGCTAAAGCAAGAACCGAGATAGAATAATCCGAGGAACTGTTATGCCGAGAAGAGCCAGAGCACAAAAGAGAGAAATAATCCCCGACGCTAAATATAGAAGCGCTACGGTAGCCAGACTGATTGCCAAGATAATGTCCTGCGGCAAGAAGCGTACCGCCGAGAGCATCGTCTACAGCGCTTTGGAAACGCTGAGTCAGCAGGTATCGAAAGACCCGGTGGCAGCGCTGGAACAGGCAGTGAGAAATGCCACGCCTTTACTCCAGGTAAAACCCCGGCGAGTCGGCGGTGCTACCTACCAGGTACCAGTAGAGGTCATGCCCGACCGCGGTCTCTTCCTGGCAATAAACTGGCTGATTGCTTCAGCCCGAGCCCGGAAAGGCAAGCCGATGAAAGAGAGACTGGCCGAAGAGCTCATCGATGCCTTCCAGGGACAGGGGAATACGATTAAGAAGCGTGAAGATACGCATAGAATGGCCGAGGCTAACCGAGCCTTTGCTCACTATAGATGGTAAGAGGTTTTCCGATTATTAGCAGTGTTAATGTAAAAAATCCAAAAACAGCGGGAGAGAAGAAAGTGCCCAGGAGTTTTCCTCTGGAGGATATCCGGAACATAGGCATTATCGCTCATATCGATGCCGGTAAGACAACCGTCACCGAGAGGATACTCTATTATACCGGACGTACCTATAAAATCGGTGAAGTACACGAAGGCACCGCCGTGATGGACTGGATGGAGCAGGAGAGACAGCGTGGTATTACCATAACCGCGGCGGCAACGACCTGCGACTGGCGGAAGTACCGCATCAATATCATCGATACCCCGGGGCATGTAGACTTTACCGCCGAGGTAGAACGCAGCCTCAGGGTACTCGACGGCGGGCTGGTGGTTTTCGATGCCGTGGCCGGTGTCGAAGCGCAGTCCGAGACGGTATGGCGGCAGGCGGACCGGTATAAGGTACCGCGAATCTGCTTTATCAACAAGATGGACCGCGTTGGCGCCAATTTTCACCGAACGGTGCTAATGATTGAAACACGACTGCAGGCAACACCCCTGCCGATACAGGTCCCTTTAGGTGACGAGAGTTCTTTCCGGGATGTTATCGACCTGGTAGAAAATAAAGCCTGGCGCTTTAATACCGACCCCGACAAAGTATCGGAGGAAATCACCGTTCCGGAATCGGAAATTACCAGAATTGCCGATATGCGTCATACGCTCATTGCCAAGCTGGCCGAGCACGATGACGACATGATGGTAGCCTACGTCGAAGGCCACGAGGTGAGTTCCGAAGAACTAAAGCAAGCTTTAAGACGGGTAACTCTAAAAAACAAAGGAGTGCCCGTTCTTTGCGGTAGCGCCCTGAAAAATATGGGGATTCGACCTCTACTGGACGCTATCGGTGATTACCTGCCATCTCCCCTGGAGGTCCCGCCCATCGAGGGTATAGATATCAAATCGGGCGAGAAGGTTACCAGAGAATCCAGCGATGATGCTCCGTTTTCCGCCTTGGCGTTTAAAGTGGTTACCGACCCGTTTGTCGGCAGGCTTGTTTATTTCAGGGTTTATTCTGGCAAAGTCAAGATAGGTTCCCAGATATACAATCCAACCCGCGGTCGCTCCGAAAGAGTCGGCCGCCTTTTGTTGATGCACGCCAACCACCGCGAAGATGTGGAAATTGCCGACACCGGCTCTATCGTGGCTACGCTGGGACTGAAAAACACCTTCACCGGGGATACTCTCTGCGACCACGCCAAGGCAATCCTGCTGGAATCGATACGCTTTCCCGAGCCGGTAATATCCGTTGCCATCGAGCCGAAAACCAGGGCCGACCAGGAGAGACTGGGAGACGCCCTTCAAAAATTAACCGAGGAAGACCCGACCTTTAAGGTTGCGTTTAATGAAGACACGGGACAAACCATTATCTCCGGCATGGGAGAACTCCACCTGGAGGTAATCGCCAGCCGACTTGTCAGCGAATTCAGGGTCGGCGTGAAAGTAGGACAGCCCCGGGTCTCCTACCGTGAGACGATTACCGTCACGGTGCAGACAGAGGGCAAGTTCATCCGGCAGAGCGGAGGGCATGGCCAGTACGGACACGTTAACGTTGAACTGGAACCCCTCGAACGCGGACAGGGCTTCCAGTTCGTCGAAGCCATCAAGGGCGGTACCATACCGAAACAGTATATCGGCCCGGTCGAGGCCGGGATTAAAGAAGCCATGGAGACGGGAACGCTGGCCGGCTACCCCGTGGTGGATATCAGAGCCACGCTCTATGACGGCAGCTACCACGAAGTAGATTCATCGGACATAGCCTTCAAGATGGCCGGTTCGCTGGCTTTCCGGGAAGGCGCCAAGAAAGCCAAACCCGTTCTCCTCGAGCCGGTAATGAAACTGGAAGTGGTTACCCCGGAGCAGTTCCTGGGTGATATTATCGGTGACCTGAATGCAAAAAGAGGTCATATAGTCAAGGTTGACACACAGGGCGAGACCTACGTGATCCACTGTCTGATACCCTTAGCGGAATCGTTCGGCTACGCGACGCGACTAAGGTCGATATCGCAGGGCAGAGCCACGCACTCGCTTGAGTTCAACAGCTACGAGACAATACCGGCAGAACTTACCGACCAGATAATAGAAAAAGCTGTAGGCAGGAAACATGGCTAATCAGAAAATCCGGATAAAGTTAAAAGGTTTTGACCACAAGCTGGTGGACCAGTCGGCGCAGCAGATACTGGAGGCGGTGGAAAGCACCGGTGCCGTTGCCGTAGGGCCGGTACCCCTGCCGACGCGCATCCAGAAATACAGCGTCATCCGTTCACCGTTTATCGACAAAGACTCCCAGGAGCAGTTTGAAATTCGTACCCATAAACGGCTTATCGATATCGTCCAGACAACATCCAAGACGATAGACGCCCTGACCAAACTGAATTTACCCTCGGGAGTAGAGATAGATATTAAGCTGTGATAAGGAAGTAATAAATTTTAATGAATGTCATTGCGAGGAATCCTTCCAGGGAAGGATGACAAAGCAATCCGTAATCCGCATCCGGTGTAAAACGGATTGCTTCGCTTCGCTCGCAATGACCAATGGTTAGAAATATGACCGATGGAATTATTGGCAAGAAATTAGGCATGACGCAGGTATACGGCGATGACGGCAAGGTACACGCCATAACCGCTATCGAAGCCGGTCCCTGCACCGTCACGCAGCTGAAGACCGTCGAAAGCGACGGATATATTGCCGCTCAGCTCGGTTTCGGGGAAAAGGTACAACCGAAATCCTCGAAGAAAAAGCGTGGCAAGGAAAAGGTGAAATATACCCACCTGCGGGAGTTCAGGTTGGATGATATCGGCGACACGGAAGCGGGACAGACAGTAGACGTGAGCCTGTTTAAAACGGGAGACATGGTTAACGTTACCGGCATCTCCAAAGGCAAAGGGTTTGCCGGTACGGTGAAACGTCACCATTTTGCCGGGGGGCCCAAGACTCACGGGCAGTCCGACCGCCACCGCGCCCCGGGATCCGTCGGTGCCGGTTCCTCACCAGGCCGGGTATTCAAAGGAATGCGCATGCCGGGACACATGGGAAACCACCAGGCAACCGTGGTCAACCTGGAGGTATACCAGGCGGATGCCGACCGCAACCTGTTGCTCCTCAAAGGAGCCGTGCCGGGAGCGAAAAACTCGCTGCTGCTGATTAAAAAGTCGAGGAGGGTGAAGAGTTAAGGTGCAGATTCCGGTATACAATATCTCCGGTGAAGAGGTCAGGCAGATAGAAGTCAGCGATGCGGTTTTTGCCGCACCGTTTAATGAAGCTATTGTCCACCAGGTAATGGTCGGGCAGCAGGCTAACGCGCGCCAGGGAACGGCTGCCACCAAGACGAGAGCTAACGTGAGAGGCAGCACCCGGAAGCTTTATCGCCAGAAAGGCACCGGCTACGCCCGCGCCGGCAGCAAGAAATCTCCGCTGCGCGTTGGGGGCGGGGTTACCTTCGGGCCGCACCCGAGGAGTTACCGCCAGGACCTGCCGAAGAAAATGCGGCGGCTGGCTTTAAGGTGCGTACTATCCGCCAAGGCCGCCGACGGCGAACTTAAGGTACTGGAGGAATGGGGTTTTTCCGAACCCAAGACAAAAAAAATGGTCGAGGCCCTTGCGGCGCTGGGCGTTGATTCCTCGGCATTGATTATTACACCGGAACCGGATGAAAACGTTATTAAATCGGCCCGGAACCTTAAAAAGATAAAAACATTACCGGCCAGCGTTATAAGTGTAAATGAGATTCTATCTTATAAATTATTATTGATGACCGAAGCCGCGGTACGCCTGGCGGAAAAACTGTGGGGCAACGGCAGCGCGCAGGAGGAAAAAGATGCATCTGTATGAGGTACTGCGCCGGCCGTTGATAACCGAAAAAAGCACGGACCTCCAGGCTTTGAATAAATACGCCTTTGAAATAGCCGAAGGTGCCAATAAACCGCAGGTCAAGCAGGCTATTGAAGCTGCTTTCAAGGTAAAAGTAACCGGGGTGAACGTAATTACCATGCGGGGTAAAGCTAAGAGAGTAGGGCGAAGGATAGTTCAAACACGCAACTGGAAGAAAGCGATTGTTACCCTCCAGGCGGGGGATAAAATAGAATTTTTTGAAGGTGTTTAGGAATTAAGGGAGAAGTTGAGTGCCGATAAAGAAATATAAACCAACCTCACCCGGTCGACGGGGGATGAGTGGTTATACCTTCGAAGAGATAACGAAGGATAAACCGGAAAAATCCTTGCTGCTGCCTCTGAAAAAGAAAGCGGGCCGGAATAACCGGGGCAAGATAACCGTCCGTCACCGCGGGGGAGGGGCTAAGCGCCGCTTACGCATCATCGATTTCAAGCGGGACAAGCCCGGTGTCCCCGGCCGGGTGGCGGCTATAGAGTACGACCCCAACCGCTCGGCGCGCATCGCCCTTATCTTCTACGCCGACGGCGATAAACGCTATATCCTGGCGCCGGTGGGGTTGAATGTCGGCGACACGGTGATGTCCGGCGACAAAGCCGCGATAAAACCGGGTAACGCCATGCCCCTGGCAAGCATGCCCACGGGCACAGAGATACATAACATCGAACTTCAAAAAGGTCGGGGTGGCAAGATAGTACGCAGCGCCGGAGCGTCGGCTCAGCTGATGGTCAAGGAGGGTGAATACGCCCATATCCGGCTCCCGTCAGGCGAGATTCGGCGCGTACGGAGTGAATGCCTGGCTACCATCGGCCAGATAGGTAACGTAGAACATCAGAATATCAGCCTGGGTAAGGCAGGACGCAAGCGTCACATGGGTTGGCGGCCGACGGTAAGAGGCTCGGCAATGTCACCGCGAGACCATCCCCACGGCGGCGGCGAAGGAAGGTCGCCGGTGGGTATGCCCGGACCGAAGACCCCCTGG
>Ga0315554_1000020_pt1 | contig 73540 bp, 67 predicted proteins | sample SalMarSW160370MG_FD_202114 | JGI IMG/M metagenome (GOLD analysis project Ga0315554, IMG submission 202114) | Salt marsh sediment microbial communities from the Plum Island Ecosystem LTER, Massachusetts, United States - Salt Marsh Sediment SW1603-70 ...
ATTGGTCACGGCATAGGAGGTAAGCCCGTTTTCTTCGTAGCCGAAGGGGAGCACTATGGCGGCGTAGACCGGCTTCTCTATCCTTTCCTTGAGTGTCTTGACCACCCAGCCGATGGAGCCGGAGCCGGTGCCCCCGCCTCCGCTGGCTATGGCCAGAATGGCGTCGGTCTCATGGAATTTTCTGGAGTCTATGATGTTATCGGTGATGACCGAGTGGCTTTCCCGGATAATCTTGGCGGCATCGACATTCATTTTGCCCACGCCGTGGCCGAAGGTTCTCACCCCGCCGATGACAATCCGGTGGTGCCTGTCGGTGGGGATATGCTTGAAGCTGCCTAAATCGGCCTCATCGGTGTTGACGGCGAAGGCATCGGTTAAGATTTCAATCCGCCGGGTAAAGAGTGATTTGGCGTGACTGTTGAGAGCATAAAACTGGTCGGCAATGTTACAGCCGCATTGTCCAAAACCTACTACTACTAATTTCATCATCCACCTCTCAAAATGGGAATAATATACTATAATAGACACGGATAGCCGATATTGTCAATTCCCACCTAAGTACTGTTACATACCTTTTCCCACCACGTATTGGGCCAGGTCGGCCAGACGGCAGCTGTAGCCCCACTCATTATCATACCATGAAAGCACCTTGACCATATTGCCGGCGATGACCATGGTGGACGGGGCGTCAACTATTGAGCTGGCCGGGTTGCCCTTGAAATCCATGCTGACCAGCTTCTCCTGGCAGTATTCCAGTATGCCTTTCAAGCTCCCGGAGGCAGCCTTCTCCAGAGCCTGGTTGATCTCTTCCGCAGTGACCTCTTTGTCCAGGTCGCAGACCAGGTCGACCACCGAGACGGTGGCTACCGGCACCCTGAAGGCCAGTCCGTGAAGTTTGCCCTTGAGTTCCGGGATGACCTGGGTTACCGCTTGAGCGGCGCCGGTGGTGGTGGGGATGATGTTGATGGCGGCGGAGCGCGCCCGGCGCGGGTCTTTGTGGAAGGTGTCCAGCAGCCGCTGGTCGTTGGTGTAGGCGTGTATAGTGGTCATCAGGCCCTTGCTTAAGCCGAAGCTCTGGTGCAGTACCTTGACTACCGGGGCGATACAGTTGGTGGTGCAGGAGGCGTTGGAGATAACATGGTGCTTTTCGGGATTATACTGGTCTTCGTTGACGCCGAGGACTATGGTTATATCCTCGTTTTTAGCCGGCGCCGAGATAAGCACCTTTTTAGCGCCTCCCTTAAGGTGCCCCGCCGCTTTTGTTGCGTCGGTGAAGAGGCCGGTCGATTCGATAACGATGTCTATCCCCATATCGCCCCACTTGATATTGGCCGGGTCTCGTTCCGCTATCACCTTTACCTTTTTGCCGTCAACCATGATGGAATCATCGGTTGCCTTTACCTCACCGGGGTAGGGGCCGTAGCTGCTGTCCCATTTTAACAGGTGGGCGTTGATTTTGGCATCAGCCAGGTCATTAACGGCGGCCACCTCCAGCCTGCCTTTATGGTAGTGGTTGACCGCCCTGAGGGTGAGGCGGCCCACCCGCCCGAAGCCGTTGATACCGATTTTGGTTGCCATTTTTATACCTCCTGGAGCGTTTTATTCCTCCGCCGACTGCGCTGGAGCATATCGAGGAAGGCTTCGACCCTGGTCTTAAGGTGGTGGGTCAGGGAGAACTCGTCGTTGCCTTCCAGTGTCAGTACCGGCAGTTTAAGCGATTCTCTAAAGATTATATCGCCGATGCCACGGTGGCAGAAGGCCTGGACATAGTGGATAACCCCGTCCACGCGGCGCTTCCCCAGTTCGGCGGTGATATCCTTTAGTCTATCATATATTGAATAGGGATAGGTATAGTTTGAGTACTGCGAGGCCAGGGAGTTTCCCGGGTGGGGCATGGCGAACTGGCGCTGAATCTCGTTGAAGACAACCCTGGCCCCCTTTTTCTCCAGATATTTATAGAGGTCCTGGCCGTAGACCGAGGGCACCCCGATGTAGGCTATGCGCAGCCAGTCCGCTGGATAGGGTTGGCGCTTGAGGCACTTTTCCACCAGTTCTTTCAGCTCCTGCCGGTATTTATCGGGGTCCCGGTTGAAGTCCGAGGCGGATACCAGCCAGAGGTGGTTCTCCAGCCCGCTGGCCACCCCCTGTTTCCAGCTGAGTTCGTCTAATTTTAATGCCAGGCGGCGGTGGGGTTTAAGTTCCTCTCTGACCCTTTCGGCGGCGGCCAGGGTGGTGTTCAAGCCTTTGGCCAGCGCCTCTAACGCATCCTGCATTTTAACTATATCCGGTCTATCCGGGTAGGCGAAGGGTACGGTCTTGATTCCTTTAAATTTAAGCACCTCCATGAGCATGACGGTGTTGGAGCAGTCGCCGGTGGTGACGCAGAGGACGGTATCGATTTTATTCTCCATACAGGCCCCGTAGATGCCCTTAATCCAGCTGCAGCAGTTTAAGGGGAAGCCGGCCCGCTCGGCGATGTTGATCAGCCTTTCCGGCTGGGCGTCGGCGATAAAGATATTATTGAGGTCTACCGGCTGGTAGCCGGCGGCCAGAAGTATCTCTACAGGAACGGTGGTGGTGATGCCTATTCTATTCATTTTTCCCGGCTTTTTTGGGGTGAGCGGTAATACCGGATATCGTCCCGGTTAAACTTCTCCATCTCCCCTTTAGCTCTCATCGCCTCCAGGTGGGCCAGCGTTTCCAGTATGGCCATCCTTTTGTCCCAGTTTCCCAGTTTATACCAGCCGACGCCGTTGACATCGTGCAGCCAGGTTATGCTGGTGGTCAGCTCGAAGGCGGTCTTGGCCTCGGAGTTAAGGGCGGCCAGAATTTCGGCGTTTCTTAAGCGGTGGTGCAGGGTAATGCCCTCGATTCTTTCTTTAAATTCGGTGAATGGCTGCTCGTGGCCGGGCAGAACGAGGTTGACCTCCATTTGTTCCAGCCGGTTGAGCGAATCGAGGTAGTCGCCCAGCGGGTTGGAGCCGGACTGGGGGTGCAGGCCGACGTGGGGGGTAATTGTGGGCAGGATGTGGTCTCCGGAGAAGAGTAGTTTCCTATCCGGCTCGTAGAGGCAGATGTGCCCCGGGGCGTGCCCCGGCGTGGGCAGGACGTTAAAGCTGAAATCGCCGCAGGTGATGACCTCACCGCCGTAGAGGGTGGTATCGGGCATGGCGGGGGCGACAAACTTCAGCATCGGCAGCGAGGCCTGCTGAAGCTCGGGTAGCCGTTCCGGGGGCACCCCGTTCTGGTTCAGCCACTGCCCCATCTCCTGTAGAAGCTCGTCCATATGGACGTACCTGGTCTCGATAAAGTCCTTTTCCAGGTGGTGAAAATAGAGGGTGGCGTTGAAAAGGGCCTTGAGCTTGCCGGCCAGTCCGTAGTGGTCGGGGTGGGCGTGGGTGACCACTATCCGGGAGATTTCTTTACCCTTGATGCCGAGCTCGGCCAGCTGTTTTTTAAGGGAGGCGAAGGCCTCCGCCGTGTTCCAGCCGGTGTCAATGAGAAGACAGCCCCTGTCCCCTTTGACCAGGTAGGTATTGATATGGCTCAGGTTGGGGACGGGCAAAGGCAGCGGCATGCGATAGATACCCGGTGTGACCTCAATCATATCTCACCTGCGGCTTTTAGTGGTCAAAGGCTTCCCTGCCGGCGAAGCTGGCCTCATCCCCAAGCTCCTCTTCAATGCGGAGCAGGCGGTTGTACTTGGCGGTGCGCTCGGAGCGGCAGGGGGCGCCGGCTTTGATTAAGCCGGTGTTCAGGCCCACCGCCAGGTCAGCGATGGTGGTGTCCTCGGTCTCGCCGGAGCGGTGGCTCACCACAGCCTTCCAGCCGGCCAGCTGGGCCATCTCGACGGCGGCTATAGTTTCGGTAAGGGTGCCAATCTGGTTGGGCTTGATGAGAATGGCGTTGGACGCCCTGAGCTTTATTCCCGTGCTCAGGCGGTTGACGTTGGTGACATAGAGGTCGTCGCCCACCAGCAGGACTTTATCGCCCAGCTTTTCGGTGATGAGCTGCCAGCCTGCCCAGTCGTCCTCGGCCATGCCGTCCTCGATGCTGATAATGGGGTACTGCCCGATCCAGTTGACATAATATTCAACCATCTCCCGGCTGGTGAGAGAGACGCCTTCTTTAGCCAGGACGTATTTCTTGTTCTTATAAAATTCGCTGGCGGCCGGGTCCAGAGCGATGAAGCAGTCCTTGCCCGGCTTATAGCCGGCCTTTTCGATGGCGGCCAGCACCGCCTCCACCGCGTCTTTGTTGGATGGGAGAGAGGGGGCAAAACCGCCCTCGTCGCCGACGTTGGTATTAAGCCCTCTGTCTTTGAGCACTTTTTTAAGCGATTGATAAATCTCGGCGCCCATCTGCAATGCCCGGCTGAAGCTGGCGGCCCCGGCCGGCACCACCATGAACTCCTGAAAATCGGTGGAGCCCGCGGCGTGCCTGCCGCCGTTCAGGATATTGAGCATGGGCACGGGCAGGCTATAAGTCCCCCAGCCCAGGTGGCGGTACAGGGGCATATTTAGCAGGCTGGCGGCGGCGTGAGCCACGGCTAATGACGCCCCCAGTATGGCATTAGCCCCCAGCCGCGACTTGTTATCGGTGCCGTCGAGCTGGATTAGGTTGTGGTCTACAGTCACCTGGTCGGTGGCCGGCGTGCCGATTAGTTCCGAGGCGATAACCTCGTTAACGTTGGCTACCGCCTGGAGCACCCCCTTGCCGCCGAAGCGGGACTTATCGCCGTCCCTTAGCTCTACCGCCTCATGTTTGCCGGTGCTGGCCCCGGAGGGAACAGCCGCCAGCCCTATATTGCCATTAGCCAGCTCGACCTCGACCTCCAGGGTGGGATTTCCCCGTGAGTCCAGTATTTCCCTGGCGGTGACCCTTTCTATGATTGGCATTCTATTTCTCCCCCTTTTTGGAGGCTAGTTTAAGGGCTTTATCCACCGCCTCGGCGGGGCTCTGCGCCGGGATGACGGGGCTGTCCTCCTGACCGTTGCGGGAGAGCGACCAGGTGCCCAGGCCGATAACCGGGATACCGCCCTGCAGGGCGTAGCCTATCTCGGAGAGAGTGCCGTAGCTGCCGCCGACGGCGATAACCGCCCGGGCCGATTTGACCACGGCTATGTTCCGGGCATAGCCCAGGCCGGTGGCGATGGCAATCTGGACGTGGGGGTTGGCTGACAGGCTGTCGTCGCCGGGGAGTATGCCGATGGTGGTTCCCCCCTCGGCGCTGGCGCCCCGGCAGGCGGCTTCCATAACGCCCCCCAGCCCGCCGCAGACCAGCACCGCGCCGCGCTTTGCCAGCTCCCTGCCGACCTCTTCGGCCAGCCCGGCCTCTTTTTTGGTGCACTGCCCGCCGCCGATGACGGCGATGATTTTTGGCTTATTCATAGGTATAAGAATTATAGCACCTGAAGCTGAATTATACCATCGGTTGTGAAGCCTGCCCTTAAGGGCGGCGGGTCGGGAATAGATTCTGAGGCTTCACCCCCTCCCTGTTTTTAGAAGTCGTTTTGCGGGTGTTTTGCGTCCCACCCTGACCCGCCCTTCAGAGGTTTCACCTCTAGAAATTCTTACCCCACATCCGACCTGTTTTTCGGGCGTTTTATTTCCCACCCGCCCACCCTCTGGGGCTGCGCCCCGGCTTCCTGCTTTATTGGGGTGGGGGGAGAAGGGGAGGTGACTAATCAGGGGGTTTTAGGGGGACGAAGTCCCCCTTTTCTATACTCAATCCCCCTCTCCAAGAGTGGAGAGGGGGATTGAGGGGGTGAGGTTGATAAATAATATCTAGTTAAACTTATTCATGGCCGTAGTCAGCCCCTCGGTGAGCAGGCAGAGAATTGCTTCACTGACTTTAGGGATAACCGGGGTGATGGCCTTTCTTTCCTGGGGGGTGAAATCGCTGAGGACGAAGGCGATGATATCGTCCTCGCTGGGGTTGGGGTTGGCCGGCCGCCCGATGCCCACCCTGATGCGGGTGAAATCCCTGGTGCCCAGCTCCTGGATAATGGAGCTAATGCCCTTATGCCCCCCGGAGCCGCTGCCCGAACTTATGCGGATTTTAGCCAGCGGCAGGTCAAGGTCGTCGTGGATGACCAGCAGGTCTTTGGGGTTGACGGCGAACTTGCGCAACAGACGGCTTACCGACTGGCCGCTGTTATTCATGTAGGTCTGGGGGCGGGCCAGCACCACCTTATTTCCAGCCGCCGCCCCGGTGCCAATGCGGGCCAGAGCCTGTTTCCGGTCAAACTTTATCGCTAAAGCGCGGGCGAAATGGCTGAGGCAGATAAAGCCGATATTGTGGCGGTTACTGGTGTAAGACCGCCCCGGGTTGCCCAGGCCGACAATCAGTTTCATTTCAGGCTTTACGCTCCAGCAGACGGAGAAGTTCCTCTTCCTTGATTTGCCTGGTGCCCAGCTCCTGAGCTTTTGACAGCTTATTGCCGCCGGGGTCGGCGCCGACCACCAGGTAGTTTGTTTTTTTAGTAACGTTATCCTTGGCGGTGCCGCCAAGAGCTTTTATCCTGGCCTCGGCCTCCTGGCGGGAGAAGGCCGAGAGTTTGCCGGTGACAACGAACTCTTTACCGGCCAGCGGCAGCTTTTCCGTTTTGGCCTCTTCTTCCAGCCTGACCCCCGCCTTTCTCAGTCGTTCAATGATATTCCGGTTTTCCGCCTCCCTGAAGAAAGCGGTGAGGCTATCGGCAATCTTGGGGCCGATGGCTTCTACGTCCATAAGCTCGTCCCTGGAGGCTTTAGACAGCGCCTCGATGCTGTGAAACCGGCGGGCTAAGATTTCGGCGGTCTCTCCGCCGACGTGGCGGATCCCTAAAGCGAAGATAACCCGGGCCAGCGGCCTCTCCTTGCTCTTCTCGATGGCGGCCAGCATATTGTCAACGCTCAGTTCCGCCATCCGCTCTATCTTGAGCAGGCGCTCTCTTTTACTTTTCAGGTCATAGAGGTCGGCCACGTTTTCCACCAGTCCCTCCCTCAGCAGCATGGCGCTCTGCGACTCGCCGATGCCCCTGATATCCATCGCCCCCCTTGAGGTGAAGTGCTCCAGCCGCTCGTGCACCTGGGCGGGGCAGGCGGCATTACTGCAGTAGTACATGACCTCGCCCTCGGGCCTGAATATCTCCGCCTGGCACACCGGGCAGGCCGGGCGCTTTTTCTCCTTGTCATAGAGCTTATCCAGCAGGCTGAACTCCTTTTCTTTACCGGTGCGTTTGGTCTTGATTGGCCCCACCACCTCCGGTATCACCTCCCCCGCCCGCCGCACGATAACGGTATCGCCGACGCGGATGTCCTTGCGCCGGATATCGTCCTCGTTGTGCAGGGCGGCCTGCCTGATGGTAACACCGCCCACCGAGACCGGCTCCAGGACGGCGTAGGGGTTTAAGGTGCCGGTGCGGCCCACGCTGATTTCAATGCTCTTTAACCGGGTGGTGGCTTCAACAGCGGCGAACTTGTAGGCTATAGACCACCTCGGCTCGCGGCCGACGTCCCCCAGCCGCTCCTGTAAGTCAAGCCGGTTGACCTTGGCCACGATGCCGTCGGCCTCGTAGGGCAGGCTCTCCCTCTTTTCCTCCCAGGTATGGTGAAATTCGGCGACCTGCTCTATATTGTCAAGCAGCCGGTTATTGGGGTTGATTTTAAAGCCGAGCGATTTTAGATAGTCCATGGTCTCCCAGTGGGTGGGTGGGGTGGCTTTACCTTGAGCCCAGCCCAGCATGTAGATATAGATATCCAGCGGGCGCTTGGCGGTGACACGGGGGTCGAGCTGGCGCACCGAGCCGGCGGCGGCGTTGCGGGGGTTGGCAAAGAGGGGCAGCCCTTCTTTAGCCCGCTCCCGGTTCAATTTTTCAAAGCCGGCTCTGGGCAGAAAGACCTCGCCGCGCACCTCGAAGCGGGGCGGGGCGTCTCCCGGTACCGAGAGAGGAATGCTGCGGACCGTTCTCAGGTTCCGGGTGATATCCTCGCCGCGCAGGCCGTCGCCGCGGGTAGCCCCGGTGGTGAGCTTTCCATTAATATAGGTCAGCGCCACCGCCAGGCCGTCAATCTTGTGCTCGCAGGCAAAGTTGAATTTCTCCCCGGCAATAAGCCTGGAAATGCGATTATACCAGGCGGTTAGTTCCTCGCTGGAGAAGGCGTTGCCCAGGGAGAGCAGGGGGAGGGGGTGTTCCACGACGCCGAAGGCTTCTACAGGGGCCGCCCCCACCCGCTGGGTGGGGGAATCGGGGGTTAGAAACCGGGGATACTCTGCCTCCAGTTCTTTAAGCTCCCGCATTAACCTGTCATATTCGGCATCGGCGACCTCGGGGCTGTCCAGAACGTAGTAGCGGTAGTTATGATGGTTAATCTCCGCCCTTAGCTTTTCGATTCTCTCTCTGGCTTTTTCCGGTTCCATAATGCTTGACTGCTATTATATTACATTTGGGCGGGGCTAACTACTATGGCTTAAGTATAGCAAAGCCGGTGGCCGGGCAAAAGCTAATCCGCTATAATGCATCTTAAGATAAAGCTGGGGGTGGGGGTAAGGGGAGGGTTTAGTCTGGTTTTTAGAGTGAGTTTTACTTCCCACCCTCCCGCCCTATAGAGGTTAGACCTCTCTCACTTGGGGAGCTGTTCCCCCAGCCCCTCTTTTTGGGGTGGAGAAAGCATTAGCCCCCACTTTGGGGCGTATGGGATTCCTTAAAGGGTGGTGGGTGATTAAGTTCCCCTCTTCTGGTGGGGGGAAAGCAATATCTCTCCCGCAAAGAGGGAAGGGGAAAGCAATATCTCTCCCACCTGGGGGGTGGGGGAAGAAAGTTATAGAAGTGGAGCTTATGCGGGTGGGTGGGTATGGGAAAATGAAGAATTTTAGAGTGGGTGGAGGGGCAAAAAGGGCTTTAGCCCTACCTTAAAGGGCGGCGGGTGGGAAAAGATTTAAAAGGGGGGTGGCAGAATGAACTGGTTAAAATGGGTTGTCATATCACTGGCTATTGTAGTTATTGCGGGTGCTGGCGGCTACCTCCTTTACCATGTGGCCTACGCTATGGGCGGCACCGAAGGATATGGCCGGGGGTATGCCACCGGTCAGGAGATTGGCTATAGCTCGGGGGAGCAGGACGGTTATAGCCAGGGCTATATTTCCGGCAAAGCCGAGGGTTACGATGAAGGCTACGGGCTGGGCCAGGCCGAGGGCTACAACGAAGGCTATGACCAGGGCATCGAACTCGGCGCGGGCCATAGCTACACCTTGAGAGACCCGACCTATAGGGAGGCGGTTGCCTTCCTGAAGAGGGACAAGACCAGTGATAATGAATATAACGATGATGAATACGGGATTTATGTCTGCAGCCACTTTGCCCGGGATGTCTGCAACAACGCCGAGGCCGAGGGGCTGCGCTGCGCTATTGTTCATCTGGTATTTCCCGGGCAGACGGGGCATGCCATAATAGCCTTTGACACTGTCGATGAAGGGCTGGTCTACTTTGACGCCATAACCGATGAGAAGGCCAACCCGGAGGTGGGCAAGCGCTACTACAAGTGTATAGAGGTCAGGGAGGGTTACTATTACCTGCCGCCTGATTTTGATGACACCATACTGGATATTCTGGTTATCTGGTAGCGGGATTGTCTTTTCTACCTCAGCCGGGCGTATTCTTGTCCACTTCGCTGAGCATCAGGCTTTCCAGCAGGTCGAGGAGCTTTATGGTGGCTACCCCGATTACCTTATCCGCCCCCCCGTAGTAGACAAACAGCTGGTCGTGGATAACCACCGCCCCGCAGGGGAAGACGACGTTGGCTACCTGCCCCTCCCTCTCGTATGACATCTCCGGCTCGAGCAGGGGCGTTTTCCGGCGGGCGATAACGCGCGTCGGGTCATCGATATCGAGCAGGGCGGCGCTGACGTCATAATGCAGTTGAGGGTCGTGCCGTTGCGCTCCGGTGACAAAATGATAGAGCAGTAGCCATCCCTCCTTGGTTTCAATCGGCGGTGCCGAAACGCCGATTTTGTCCACCGCTAATGGCTCCTGCTGTGAGCTCAGGATAACGGTTCCTCCCAGCCACTCATCCTCGCCGAAGCTCAAGCTGTCCTTGAAGTCCAGCCAGACGCTGGTGCCGAGGCGGTGGAGGAAAGCGTATTTGCCCTTGATTTTTCGGGGGAAGAGGGCGGCATTTTTATCCATAGTGTGTGGGCGTGAAATCAGGACCGGTTTAGCCCACCTCTTCCAGTTCCTGGCCACAAAATCATCCAGGGCGATAGAGGTCAGCGCCACCCGGGGCATATCCTTGCCGTTGAAGGCGGTGTAACACATATAGACCGTGTCATTGAGCCGGGTAAGCCTGGGGTCTTCGCAACCCGAGTTGCCGCCGGGCACCAGCTTCTGTTCAAAGTCCTCCCGGGGCACATAAATCGGCTTGTCATAGCGCTCATTAAAGTTGAACCCGTCCTTACTGGCGGCATACCCCATCACCGAGGTATTATCATCTGACATCGCCCGGTAGACCAGGTGGACCTTACTATCTTCATAGAGGGCGGCGGGATTGAAAACCGCCTTGGCCTCCCAGGGGTGCTTCGGCTCCGGCTGGATGACGGGGTTAGCGAAGAAACGCTCCAGTTTTACCGTCTCCATTTCGGTTAAAAGCATATTTTCGATAAGCGTGCTCACCCTGGCGGTGGCCAGGGCGCAGGTGGTGTCGGCGGCGCCGTAGTACAGGTGTATGGTGTTGCCTTTGAGTAGAGCCCCTGAGGGGAAGATAACATTGGGCACCTTGCCGTATTTCTCGTAGACGTCCTGTGGCACCAGCCAGGGCTTTTCGGTTCGGGCCAGAATCCGCCTGGGGTTTTCCAGGTCGAGCAGCGCCCCCTCGATACCGAAGATAGCCGGCGGTGAAAAGTAGTTCTGGATGCAGGCATAGATTAAAAGCCAGCCGTGGGAGGTGCGGATGGGCGGCGTGCCGACCTCAATCTGGTCCTGGGGCGAGCGTTGTAATGGCAGGACATGGTCATCCAGGAAAGAGTACCAGCCTTCCCAGTATTCAGGCGCCCATATCTGGTCTTCGCGCTCGAAAAAGGCAAGCCCGATTTTAGCCGGCGGTTTGTCGGTATTGACCGAAAGCACGGCGGCCAGCTTGCCCCTGATTTTTCCCGGAAAAAGGGCCATGGCTTTAGAGTTGAAAGTGGTAACCGGATGTTTAGCCTCGATCTGCCGGCAGTCCGGGCTTACAGCCAGGCCGACTTTGATACTATCGGCGGTGAAGGGATAGTCCGAGAGTGCGGTGTAAAAAATATAGAACTTATCGCCGATTCTGGTCACCCGCGGGTCCTCACAGCCGAAGCGCTCCCACTCATTCTCCGGCTTGATGAACTGCCTCCGGTATTTGAAATGGATGCCATCAGTACTCAGGGCATGGCCGATGGTGGAGAGGTTCATATCTATGCCCTGGACCTTCTGGAGTGAGGAAACGGCGCGATAGAAGAAATGGATGCGCTGGCTGTGAACGATGGGGCAGCCATTGAAGGTTGCTTCAGATTCCCAGTCGTTCTCCTTATTGGGCAACAGGACGGGATTATCTTCGGAACGTCTAAACTCATTCATAGGTGTCAATACTGCGTCTTTAGCTACCCGCCCATTTTTTTCCGCTTTCCGCGGCGATATTGGCGGCGGCCCTCTCCTCTGGATGGTGCCGGGATGTCAGCTTTAGCCCCGGTGCGGATAAGCCGCTCAAGCAGTCCGTCCAGATTTACCGAGGCAACACAAACCACCCTATCGGCAGCTCCATAATAGATAAACAGGCGCTCCCCGATGACCGCGGCGCCGCAGGGATAGACCACGTTTGACTTCAGGCCCTCTCTTTCATACCGCGCCCGGGGTTCCAGAATCGGTTCCGGTGACCGTGCCAGGACTCGAGTTGGGTCTTTACTGTCGAGGAGCATGGCGCCTATCTTATAGCTATCTGGAGCCTGTTCACCGATGGCATGGTAGATAAGCAGCCAACCCTTATCTGTCTTGATCGGGGGCGGCCCGGCGCCTACCTTCCGGCTGTCCCAGTAGTCGGCCCGCGTCCCGATCTTGAAATCACCTTTCAGCCATTTTGTTTTGCCGTCAAAGTCCAGGTCATCCAGAAAATCAATCAGGATATCAGGGAAGACGCGGTGAAAGACAACATATTTACCGTTTACCTTCCCCGGCAGGATGCAGGTGTTCTTATCGATAACCCCCGGCTGTGAGATGAGCACTGGCTTTCGCCACCGCCAGTTCTTGGCCAGAAAATCATCGTAGGCTATTGAGCTCAGGGCGGAGCGAGGGCGGCTGTAGCCGTCAAAGGCGACATAGGTCATAAACACTCTATCCTCAATTCGGGTGAGTCTGGGGTCTTCGCACCCCCCCATCCCCCCACCCCCTGAAACATAACAGCTGTCATATGAAACGGGGTTGGGTGATGAGGCCGGGCGAACGCCTTCAAAAGGCTCTCTGGGTACGTAAACTGGCTCTTCCAGCCGTTCGTCGAAATGAAGCCCGTCGGGACTGGAGGCATAGCCGAGAACCGAGGTATCGGTATCGCCGATGGCACGGTATACCAGGTGCACCCTGCCCGCCTCGTAGAGGGCACCGGGATTAAAGACGGCTCTGGACTCCCACCGGCGCTCAGGTTTCGGTTCGAGGATGGGATTGCCATCAAACCTTTCTACTGCCCACCGAGATTGTGCCATTGCCTTACCTCTTAAGCCCGATTAACGCCTTATTAAAATGGTAATAGCCTGAAGGGTATTTGTCAAACGTTGGCGGGCTTAATTCCCCAACGCCTGCCCTTTCTACGGTGAGTAATAGCCTGACCAGAGTCCGGTGAAAAAGCGGCGGGCATTGATGCCCAGCACCCGGGTGTCATAGCCGCCTTCCTGGACGACCAGCGTCGGCAGGCGAAGCGAGCCGATCATCCTGCCCACCGCCTCAAAGTCGTCGGCCTCAAGGCTCCAGCTGCCGGTGGGGTCTTCCCGGGCGGTGTCTAAGCCCAGAGGCACAATGAGGAACTGCGGGCGGAACCTGGTGATACGTTTCACTGCCTCGCTCAAGACCTGGTAGTACCTCCTGCCGTCAACCTTTTCGGGGAGGGGGATGTTGATATTATAGCCCTTGCCGGCGCCGGCTCCCTTCTCGTCGGCAAAGCCGCTGAAATAGGGATAGGCGAAGCTGGGATGGCCGTGGATGGAAGTGGTGAGGACATCGGGGCGCTGGTAGAATATGTTCTGCGCACCGTTGCCGTGGTGATAGTCAATATCCAGGATGGCCACCCTGCCGTAGGCGCTTAAATACTGGGCGGCCACCGCCCCCGAGTTGAAATAGCAGAAACCGCCGAAGGAACGGCGCTCGGCGTGGTGACCGGGCGGGCGCACCAGGGCGTAGGCCAGACGGTAGCCCTCTAGGATTTGCTCGGCGGCGGTCAGGGCGCAGTCCACCGCCCGCTTGGCGGCTAAAAAGGCGTTGCCGTTTATCGGGGTAAAGGTGTCGATGCAGTAATAGCCGGCGCGGACGGGCAGCTCCTTGGGGGGGCGGGCGATGTTGCGGATGGGAAAGACGTAGGGGTAGATGGACTGCCCCGGGGCCAGACCGGCGCAGACCTTCTTGAAGTAGTCAACGAACTGGGAGTCGTGCACCGTCTTGATATAGCGCTCGGAGAAGTGGCGGGGGGCAATCTTATTAAACAGCCCTGTCTTATCCAGCTCCTTTAAGATGGTGTCTATCCTGACGGGCGATTCAACGTAGCCCAGCTCTTCTATATGGTGAATCAGGTGGCGGTCGTTGATGACGAGCACGATTTGCTTGTCCATCGATATAGTCCGGCGGGGTGGGAGGGGCGCCTTCTTGATATACTTCGGCTCACGTAAGCGCACCGGGTCGTCCTGAAACGACTCGACCACCATCTCAACGTAGCTGGGGGGACATACCCCCTTGTACTTGCGCTCCAGGACCGCCCGGACAATCTCACGGGCAGCGTCACGGGAAAGCCCCTCGTCCTGCCCCAGGCCGTCGTAGACCAGATAGGGGGGATTATCGTCGCCCGGTTTGAGAGGGGTCTCGTATCTGGTATTGATGATGGGGCGGGCGCCGTACCTTTCGTAAAAGCGCAGGCGGGCCGCATTCTGCTTTAGGATAAGCGGATCTTTACTTAAGTTAGGGTCATCGGGGAGGCACTCAAAGAAAAGCCCCACCGAGTTCAGGTCGAGCGCTTCATCCCGAACCCTTTCGTAGAGGGCGCCGCCGATGCCGCCGCCGGTCCTGCGCTCGGCGGCGGAGATATAGTCCAGATAGCAGAACTTAAGGGCGGGCTCGTGAAAGAGCAGGGCAAAGCCGATAATGCGCCCCTTTGACCCCTCGGCGACGAAGAGAATAGAGCGGAAACGGTACTTTAACGGGTTGCGCAGCTGCTCCGGCAGCTTAGTTATATCCCTATTTGACAGAAGGGGAAACTGGGCGCGCAGAATCTCCTGGACCTGGGCGATGGCCTCCTTGTTGGCCGGGGTTATATCATCGTGGACGCGCCGGATACGAAACATAGCTTAAATCCTCACCACCGGCTTTTAGCCCCCAGTAATCTTAATTATACCAACCAGCTCCAGCCCGTGCAAAACCATGCTCACGGCAATGGCCGCCAGCAGCAGGCTGAACACCCGGGAAATCGCCTTTAAGCCCCCCTGCCCCAGAAAACGGGTCACCTGCTCTCCCCACAGGAAGATAACCCAGGTGATAGCCATGTTCAGGGCGAAGGAGATGAGCACCATATAGAGGGGGAACTGCGTCGCCAGCAGCAGCAGGGTGGTTATCGTGGCCGGGCCGACCGTCAGCGGGGTACCGATGGGCACCACCGCCACCAGCTCCTCCTTGATGGCTTCCACCATATGACCGGTGGTCATGTACTTGATGGCGAAGACCAGCAGGATTATGCCCCCGGCAATGGCGAAGGAGCCTACCGAAATCCCCATCAACTTCAGGATGAACTGGCCTAAGAAAAGAAAGAATAAGCCGAGCACCGTCGCCGTCAGGACGGCCAGGTGAATCATGCGGCGGCGCTGTTGCCTGATCATGTCCTCGCTCAGGGAAATCACGAAGGGCAGAGTGCCCAGGGCATCAATAACGATGAACAGGGGGACAAAGGTGAAGACGAAATTCTGTAAAAGGCTGCCCATTATCTGCCTTACCCTTCCGGTAGCTTAAGCCGTTTCTGCAGAATAATCTTATCATCGCCTGGGGAGTAGAAATCGGGGAGGCGGGCCATAGCCTGGTAGCCGTGCTTTGCGTAAAAGCGGCTGGTCTTTTGGTAGCCCGCCTGGGAAGATGTTTCGATGATTATCAGCCTGCCGCCGGCCTCTTTAATTTTAGCCTCGGCGTAAGCCAGCAAAACGCCGCCCACGTCCTTGCCCTGCTCTTCCGTCGCCACCGCTATCCAGTAGATGTCCCAGGTGCCTTCCGTCAGCGGGGCGGGCCCATAGCAGATGTAGCCGGTAATTGCCGTGCCGTCTTGAGCGACCAGGGTGTTGTAGCCGGAGCCAGCGGGGTCGGCCAGGTAGCCGTCGATGACCTCCTCAGCCACCACCACCTCAGCCGGTTTAAACTCAGGCGTACTGCGCAGCAGCGCCATCAGGGCCGGCTTGTCCCTTTTTTGCATCGGGCGTATCCTGACCGCCATTTTTTTCTTTCTCCAGGGCCAGTTTTACAATCTTATCGACAAACTGGGGGTAGGTCATGCCGGCGGCCTCGGCCTGGCGCACCGAACCCGAGCCGGGGGAGATATCGGGGTTGGGGTTGGCCTCAATAACGTTGAGCCGTCCCGTTTCGTCCAGCCGCATATCAACTCTAGCATAGCCGCGGCAGCCGAGCAAGCCGAAGACTTTAAGGGCGGTTTGAGCGATATTTTCTCTCTCTTTGTCTTCGATTTCAGCCGGGCAGACTACTTTGGTGCCCTGAAAATAGGGGCTATCGGTCTGCCACTTAGCGGCAAAGGTCAGCAGGCGGGGCACCCCTTTGGGTAGTGCGTAATCTATCTCCGAAACGGGCAGCACGGTACCGCCGAGCACGGTAACATTAAACTCGCGCCCCTCAATAAAATGCTCCACCAGGGCCTGCCCGCCGTAATAGCGGCTGACCGCGGTCACCTGCTTCTCCAGCGAGGCTAAATCACTGACCACGTTCTGCGGGGAAAGGCCGTGGCTGGCGTCCTCGCGGCGGGGCTTGACAATGCAGGGGTAAACCAGGCGAAAGCTGGAGAGCGTTTCCGGCCGGAGCAGCTGGAAATCGGGGGTATCGATACCGGCGCTTTTTAAAACCGTTTTGGTCCTGGCCTTATCCAGGGCCAGTTTGAGCGCCCCGGCGGGACAGCCGGTAAAAGGAATCCCCAGCGCCGACAAAATTTCGGCTATCTCGGCCTCCGTCTCCGGGTGGCCGGCAAAACCCTCAAAGAGATTGAAGACTAAATCGGCTTCCAGGGCACCGAGCCTCTGCCTGGCGCGGTGGAGGGGCGGCGCCAGCGGCACCTTGACCACCCCGTAGCCCAGCTTAAGGAGGGCATCATGCGCCGCTCCCACAGCCTCAAGGACACCGGTAACGGCGGCTCTCTCGCCCCGCTCGTCATAGCGGCTTTTTAAAGGTTCGTTGTAGACGACGGCTACGCGGCGACGCACGGCGAGTACCTTTTCAGCGCGGCCTCAAGGACGGTCTGTATCAGCCCCTGGTGCGTCCAGCCCAGTTTCCGGGCCATAATGACCAGGTCGCTGTAGCTGCCCAGTCCCGGCAGGGGGTTTATCTCCAGAAAGTAGGGAGTCCCGTCGGGGCTGATCCTGAAGTCGAGGCGGGCGAAGTCACGGCAGCCCAGAATCTTGAACACCTTGAGGCTGGCCAGGGCAATCCTTTCTTTAATCTCATCGGCCAGCGCGGGGGGACATTCGTAGTCAACCAGGTTGAGGTAATCGCGCTTTACCTCCAGGGAGTAGACGAAGTGACCCTCCCTTTTTCTGGGTACGATGCGCATTATGCCCACCAGCCGTGGTGGGGCATTGCCGATAATGCCAACGGTGACCTCGTCACCGGTAATAAACTGCTCTATCATCACCGGCTGCCGGTAAGTGCCTAAAAGGCGGCTTACTTCCGCCAGCAAGCTCCCCACGTTGTCCACCACCGAGCTCAGGCGGATGCCCTTGCTCGAGCCTTCATAGGCCGGCTTGACGATGGCCGGGAAGGGGAACTGCTCCCAGGATATTTTGCTTAAGTTTTCCTCATCGTTTACCAGCTGCCACTGCGGGGTAGCAATACCCTCGGCGGCCACCAGTTTCTTGGCCAGCGGCTTATCCAGGCAGACCGTCAGGCAGTGGGAGTCCGAGCCGGTACAGGGGATGCCCAGCATCTCTAAAATAGCGGGCACCTGTGACTCACGGCTGCGGGAGTTGCCCCGCCCCTCGGCGATATTAAAAACGATGTCAACCGGCTCCCGCCGGATGTTGTCCAGAAACTCACCGCCCCCGCCCAGCAGCACCACCGGGTGTCCGGCGGCCTCCAGGGCGGCGGCGATATTCTCCACCGTCTCTTTGGAGTCGTACTCCTCCAAGGCATCTTCGGGGGCGGCGGCATCCAGGGGCACGGCTGATTTAAGATCGTAGGCTAACCCTATCCGCATCCCTGGCTCCTTCCTTTTTAACCGGGACAGCCACCTTAAGCGGAACCGGCACCGGCTTGGCTTTGGCCCTGGTGCGGGGGTTATGGGAGTGGTAGATATGGCCGCGGTAGTTCCTCACCAGAATCTCGTCACCGTTCTGCGCCAGAACATAGTTGGGCTGTACCGGCACCTTGCCCCCGCCCTGGGGCAGGTCAATAACGAAGGTGGGCACGGCCAACCCTGAGGTATAGCCGCGCATACCCTCGATTATCTTCAAGCCCGTCTCCAGCGGCGTACGCAGGTGCTCCGTCCCTTCCACCTCGTCACACTGGAAGAGGTAGTAAGGGCGTACCTTAATCCTGAGCAGGCCCTGGCACAGCCTGGTCTGTATCTCCACGGTATCATTGATACCGCGCAGCAGGACACTCTGGTTGTTCACCGGAACGCCGCTCCGCACCAGCCTATTGCAGGCGGCGGCGGCCTCCGGGGTGAGCTCGCGGTAGTGGTTGAAGTGGGTGTTGAGCCAGATAGGGCCGTATCTGGACAGCATGTTGCATAGTTCGTCATCTATACGCTGGGGCAGCACCACCGGGAAGCGACTGCCGATGCGGATAATCTCGACGTGCTCTATCTGCCTGAGCCGGGAGATAACGCTCTCCAGGTGGGGAGTAGACATCGTTAAGGGGTCACCGCCGGAGATGACCACATCCCTGATGGCCTTATGATTGCGTATGTAGTCCAGCATGGCCTCTATTTCGCCGGGGGTTCTCACCCAGCCGCCGTGTCGCCACTCCCGCTTGCGGGTGCAGTGGCGGCAGAGCATGGGACAGATATCGGTCAGCACCATTAAGGCGCGGTCCGGGTAGCGGTGCACCAGCCCCGGCACAACCGAGTCCCGCCTCTCCTCAAGTGGGTCCTCCGAGCCGGTGCCAGTCAGGGCTATCTCGTCAAAGACGGGCACCGCCTGCCGCCTGATAGGGTCGTTGGGGTCGGCGGGGTCAATCAGAGAGAGGTAGTAGGGGGTTACCGCCAGCGGGTACTTGATGGTGACCAGCTTGAGATTGGCCTGCTCTTCAGCAGTCAGGGGTATGTAGCTAGCCAGCTGTTCAACGGTGGTAATGCGGTGGCGGAAGTGCCACCTCCAGTCGTTCCAGAGGCTGTCGGGTATGTGCCCAAAGAACCGCCGTCTCTGGGCGATGGTACTGGGAGGCTCTTCCTCAAGAGCCAACAGGGCGGTTTCGCCGGGAGGTTCCTCTTCGGCCTCGGCAGTAGTCTCTATAGAATATTTTTCCGCCCCCAGGGCAGATTGGTTTTTCATCATTGAAGGCGCTTTCACCTTTTTCCTGTCTCCTCTAATGTTAGATTTCTGGTAAGCCGGTCTCGTTTATCGGGTCACATCTTCGGTTCATTACCCCCTATAAAACAAAATAGTTAGGAAATGCTTGTCCTAACCTTCTTTTCCTGTTATAATATACAGGAATTATATTTCCTAACTAAATTATACATATTCTATGGCAATTGTCAAGCGGTTTTTAAAATATGCTATAATGGATAGCCGACTATTCTGTGTGAAAGACAAGGATAACTACAGCCAGGAGGTGCCAGAATGGGGGAATGGAAATTCGTCACCAACCACGCCCTGGTGCTCTGCCTGATTGCCCAGCAGCCGCGAATCACCGCCCGGGAGATTGCCGCTACGATAGGCATTACCGAGAAGACAACGCGTAATATCATCAACGACCTTGAGGCTGACGGCTACGTCGATAAGACCAGAGAGGGCAGACGCATCAAGTACGGCATCGACCCGGAATTGCCCCTCCGCCACGAAATGCAGGAGGACAAGGCGGTGGGCGACCTGCTGGAGGTGCTGGGCTGGGTAAAGCGGCGCAAGAGGGTAAAGAGCGCCGCCGGCTAAAAACGCTGGATTATTGCCTTAACAATGTGAGTTTCTGTTGGATGCAGCGAGATTTCACAATAATTGTATCTTTACTGAACAGCCGGAAAAAAATAGTTTTCCGGCGCTAAATTCTGCCGTATCTCACCGATTTCTTCCTCATACCTGGTATCAGCAGTACCCGGTAGGTATTCACCCTTGACTAACTTCTGTAGACCTTGTTTTGAGTAACGAGGATGAGTCCCTTAAGGCGGCTCCCAAACTTGTCCCTTTCCAGATTATACGGTAAACTAGGCTGGCTGAATCTGCTACATATAAGAAAGAGGCAACCATGGCTGAAATCCGTCCCTTCCGGGGAGTGCGTTACAACCAGAAGTTGGCTAAGGAGCTGGCCGACATTGTCTGCCCCCCCTATGATGTTATTGCCCCACGGTTGCAGCAGGAGCTCTATCGCCGCAGTCCCTATAACTTCGTCCGCATAGAAGCCGGGCGGGAGCTGGCCCAGGATACCAATACCGATAATAAATACACCCGTTCCGCGGCTACCCTGGAGCAGTGGCTAAAAGAAGGCGTACTTACGGCTGACCCGGCGCCGGCTATCTATCTCCACGACCACTATTTCAGCTACGAGGGCAAGGAATTCCGCCGCCGCGCTGTAATCGCCGGGGTCAGGCTGGAGGAATGGGATAAGAAGGTGGTCCGCCCCCACGAGGGCATACTGGCCGAGCACAAGGGCGACCGCTTCAGCCTGCTCTGGGCATTAAAGGCCAATACCAGCCCAATTCTGGCCCTGTTTGAGGACCGGGGAGGGGGGGTGGCTAAACTGCTGGCCAAGGCCGGGGAGAGCCAGCCGGTAGTTAATTTTAGCGATGCCGACGGCGAGAGGCATGAGCTGCGGGCCATTACCAGCCCCGAGATAATCAGCCAGCTGGCCGGGTACTTTGCCGATTCGCCGCTGTATATTGCCGACGGGCACCACCGCTACGAGAGCGCGCTCAGCTTCCGGCGGGAGAGGCGCGCTGCTTCTGCGCCATCGGGGGATGAAGCCTACGATTTTGTCATGATGGCGCTGGTGGACTTTGCCGACCCCGGTGTCCTGATTCTACCGCCGCACCGGCTGGTGGGGGGCATACCTAAAGCCTCTTTGAGCCAGCTTTCAGCCAAACTGGAGTCTTTATTCGACATCGAGGAGCTGCCGCTCGATACCCCCGATGTCTGGGGTAAGGTTGACCGGCTGCTGGCCGCCGGAGGCAGTGACCAGGTTAGATTTGCCCTCTTCGGCCTGAATGAAGGCCGCTTTACCATATTAAAGCTGCGCGACTTTGCCGCCGCCAGCCAGATGATGCCCTACTTCCACTCGGCGCTCTACAAGAAGCTGGATGTAAGCGTGCTTGACCACGTAATACTGGAGGAGTTCCTGGGGCTGGGCAGCGGCGGGGAGGGGGCGGCAATCGACTTCAGCTACCAGGGGCGGGATGCCGTTAACCGTGTGCTGGAGCAGGAGTACCAGCTGGCCTTCCTGTTGAGGCCCATCAAGCCGGAGGTAATCAAGGCGGTGGCCGACGCCGACGACCGCATGCCGAGAAAGTCCACCTACTTTTACCCCAAGGCTCCGGCGGGACTGGTTTTGCATCGGCTGGTCTAGGCGTTTATCAATCAGCGCTAAGTAGACTTAAGATAACGTCGTTTGCCCACTCTTATAATAGCATCTTTTTGAACAGTGTAATTTAAGTCTTTAACTCTTTCATCATTGATATATATACCACCCTGGTCTATGAGGCGCCTAGCTTCACTCTTACTTTTAGCCAGCCGGTTTTCCACGAGATAGTCCTGAATATTCTTGCCTGACTTGGTACCCAGGGCTATTTCCTCCGGTTTCTCTTTGCGCTGCACCGTTCTTTCAAAATGTTCTTCGGCATCGGCGGCGGCCTTCCCGTCGTAGAGCTGGGTGATAATTTCCCGTGCCAGCCGTTTTTTGAGCGTCATGGGATTGGTGGTGGCGTTATCCAGACCCTTTTTAAACTCCTCCAGCTCCGCATCGGGGACATCGGTTATCAGCTCAAAGTAGTTCAAAAGCAGGCTATCGGGAACGGACATCGCCTTGCCGTATATCTGCTCGGGCGGTTCGGCGACGCCGATATAGTTGCCCAGGCTCTTGCTCATCTTATGGCTGCCGTCGGTGCCCACCAGCAGGGGAACCATAAAACACTGCTGCGGGGGCTGGCCCATCATAGACTGAAGCTCCCGGCCTACCAGGAAGTTAAACTTCTGGTCGGTGCCGCCGAACTCTACATCGGCCTTGATGGCCACCGAATCGTAGGCCTGGAGGAGGGGGTAGAGCAGCTCGGTGATGGCGATGGGTTTCTCGGCCTTATAGCGGGCGTTGAAGTCGTCCCGGGCCAGGAACTGGGCCACGGTGAACTTGCTGGTAAGCTGGATGATATCGGTCAGGGTGAACGGGTCAAACCACTCGCTCTGCCACCTGATTTCGGTCTTTTCCTTATCGACTATTGTGAAGAACTGCTGCATGTAGGTCTCGGCGTTAGCCTCGACCTGCTTCCGGGTCAGCATGGGGCGGGTGACCGACATGCCGGAGGGGTCTCCGATCTGGGCCGTCCAGTCGGCCACGATGAGCACAATCTGGTGCCCCAGCTCCTGGAACTGGCGCAGCTTGCGCAGGGCGACCATATGACCCAGGTGGATATCGGGGAAGCTGGGGTCGAAGCCCTCCTTCAGGCGCAGCTTCTTCCCTGAGCGCAGTAGCTGCCTCATCTCTTCTTCGACGATTATTTCGGCCACCCCTCGTTTTAGCAAACTATCGATGTCCAAGTTTGTCATGGCTTAACTTCCACCTCTGGTTTTTAACATAGCTTTACCCTTTTTTACGTCCTCGGCAATCTGTTTTATCAATTGCTCCGGTGTATCGAACTTCTTCTCGTCACGGAGGCGCTCGATGATATCTATCGCCAGCTCATGACCGTAGAGGTCACCGTTATAGTCAATAAGGTAGACCTCTATAATATGGGGGCCGCCGCCGAAAGTGGGGCGGGTCCCGATGTTGGTCATGGCGGGGTAGCTCTGGCCGTTGATGTGAGCCCGGCAGGCATAGACGCCCCCGGCGGGAAGGGCCTGCCCCGGCTCTACCTCCAGATTGGCGGTGGGGAAGCCCAGCTTGACGCCGCGCTTATCCCCGCTAGCCACCCGTCCCTGAAGTCTAAAAGGGCGTCCCAGCAGCCTCTGCGCTTTTTTTATATCGCCTTTAGCCAGTGCCTGCCTGATAGCGGTGCTGCTTACCACCTCGCCGTCTATCGTCATCGGGGGCACCGCCGTCACGCTGAAGCCCATCTCCTGCCCCAGCCGGCGCAGGGCATCGATATCACCCTGACGGCCTTTGCCCAGGGCGAAGTCCGGCCCGACCACCAGACCTTTTATTTTGAGATATCCTTTTAACAGATTTAGAAACTGTTCCGGGCTTAAATTCGCCAGCTGGGGGGTGAAGGGGAGGGGAATAACCGCATCGACGCCTTCGTTTTTGAGCAGGGCTATTCTCTGCTCGAGGCTGGTCAGTGAGGGCAGTCTGGTTTGGAGTGAGAGCACCTCCCGGGGGTGCTGGCTGAAGGTTATCACCCCGCTCGAGTAACCCTGCTTGCCGGCTAGCTCCTTCAGTTTGGAGATAAGATGCCTGTGCCCCAGGTGCACCCCGTCAAAGACGCCGATGGTCAACAGCATCTCCTTCCGGGGGGAAAACCGGCCCAGTGCTTCCTCTACCGACATAGCTTTTAATACTAGCATACCCCCATATTAGCGTCAATTTTTAGAGAGTGTTCTGCCCAGAGAGCCTCCGGGCCCCCTTGATTTTTACCGTGAATTATGTAGAATTATGGCACGTGATGGCCGGTAAACAATGAGCGACAGGCAAGCATTTTATAAGAAGCGGAAATGGCCCTGGGTTCTCATCGTTGGCATCCTGCTTTTTGTTGCCGCGGAGCAGGCCCTCAGATTTACCGGTAATCCCAATTTCTTCCCTACGGTACTCCTTCTGGGCTCTTTCACCGTACCCGTCACCTTTGTAACCTACATATACGAGCGCGAACGCAGGTTGGATACTCATACCGGGAGCCCGCTGATGGCGGCAACCCTATGCTTCCTCGTTGGCGGGGCGGTCGGTGTTGTTGCCGCCGGGGTAGTTGAATTCGAGACGTTAAAGAACTTGAGCGCCCCCGGCCTGCTGGGGGTCGGGGCGATTGAGGAAGCCGCCAAGCTCATTTTCCCGGTGGGTCTGTTTCTGTGGGGTCGCTACCGCTCCGAAATGGACGGGATATTATTCGGTGTCGCTGCCGGCATGGGTTTCGCCTCGCTGGAGACCATGGGTTACGGGCTGGTAAGCTTCGTCAGCGCCAAGGGTGACATCAATGTACTAGATCAGGTCTTGCTCATCCGTGGGCTTCTCTCACCCGTTGGCCATGCCGCCTGGACCGGTCTGATCTGCGCCGTTCTGTGGCGCGAGCGACAGCGAAAAAAGCGGGGCCGGTTCGTTCTGGCGGCCTTTATTGTGTTTATTGTCGCCGTTGTCCTCCATACGCTGTGGGACCTGTCCAACAGCCTGGCCGGTTCGACGACAGCCAGTATGGTGTTTGCCCTGCTGGGCAACCTGGCTGTCGCCGCCGTCAGCTTGACCCTGCTTATCCGGCGCCTGCGAGAAGCCAGGCGATACTCAGGTGAGGCTGTTTCTCAATAACTTCTTTATGCTATACTTGGCTCGAAACTGTAATGTCCCAGCGAGGAGGTTGATATGGTAGCTGCTTCACCAAAGACCTGGAAGGCAACCACGGCCGGCATCCTCAATATCATTTCCGGAGGCTTGAACGGCCTGGTGGCCATAGGGCTGATTGTCGTTGTTTGTGCCGTTGGCAACTTCAGTGCAATAATAATGGACTTCCTGCCGCCTGAAGGCGTCCCCTTTATAATGCCCCTAATCGTTCCTATACTGGTGGTTGTCCTGGTACTCTCAGTAGTAAGCACGGTATTCCCCATAATCGGCGGGGTGTACGCCCTGCAGAGGAGGAGATGGGGGTGGGCGCTGGCCGGCTCGATAGTAGCTATATTCAGGTCGTCCGTCCTGGGAATACTGTCCACGATATTCGTAGCTATGGCCAGGGACGAGTTTGAATAGCCGGGGGCGTTGTTCCCGTTTGGGGTTATAAAGTATAATTTGAGTTGGTTCCAGTTGCCAGCGTAGCTCAGGGGTAGAGCAGCGGTTTCGTAAACCGCCGGTCGACAGTTCGAATCTGTCCGCTGGCTGTATTTGTTTTAGAGCTTGTTGCCAACAATATTCAGCCTAACTCTTTTTTGACATACTCCTTGAAGCGATTATATTAACTCCAGTATTAAGGATATTACTTACAATTACATCCCCCAACTGGATTGGATAACTGACAGTATGCTTGGCCATTACTTCCATGCTCTCCTCCAGTTTTCCCTTTGGTAGCGGTTTATCTGACCTGACCGGAAGGAGCGGCGCTGCCGGGTTTTTAGTTTTTACGGTGGTTGTTAAAACCCTCCCTGGGAAGAGCACTTCTTGCTGCGCATGTTTCTCCCCTTTCTTGCACTGGTTACCGGCTACTTCAATGACCCTGTCACCCTCAAGCCCCACTTCCATTCTACATCCCAGGGGGCACACGATGCAGATAATCTGTCTCTTATTGACCATTTGGCTTACCTCTTCTCTCTGACATTGCATGAGACTTCCAGTTTGCCAGTGGCGAAGTACTGGCTTAAGTCTGATGGGTTAAGTGCTATTTTAATGACCTCGCTCGGTGTAACCACCCGGTATTTCTTCTTGTAGTGATTGCCCACGACTAATTCGGCATTTTCCATTGGCTGACTAACGCGCAGGGTTAACTCGGCTCCCTCAAAACCGACTATCTTTTGAGGAACCACGCACTTGATGTTTTTGCCTAATGCTACCTTAACTTCGCTGGGTTGCTTCTTGAGCTTGTTGTCTATATGCTTGACCGCACTTAGCGCTGCCTTTTCCCCATCAAGTGTGACATTATCAACCAGGTCATAGACCTGCAGCACGTTTCCCGCGGCAAAGATGCCATCAACGCTGGTTTGCAGGTATTCATCAACTACAGGCCCGCCGGTCCCTTCATAAATATTGACACCGGCTTCCATAGACAGCTCATTCTCTGGTATCAGACCGACCGATAACAGCAGACAGTCGCATTCAATGCTGCTCTCCGAGCCGTTCACAGGTTCCCCATTGGCGACCTTGGCCACTTTTACCCCTTCAATCCTGTCATTGCCGTAGATGTCGGTTACCGTATGTTCGAGTAGCAATGGTATCTCAAAATCATGGAGACACTGGACTTCATTGCGAATGAGTCCGCCAACATAGGGCATGATTTCGACTACTGCCTTTACACGGGCGCCCTCCAGATGCAAACGACGGGCCATTATCATTCCGATATCACCGGAGCCCAGTATTACGAATTCACTGCCCGGCAGGTAGCCGTCTATATTAACCAGTTTCTGGGCTAAACCGGCGGTAAAGATTCCCGCTGGTCTGGAGCCAGGAATTCCAAGCTGGAATCTTGTCTTTTCCCGGCACCCCATGGCCAGGATAACAGCGGCTGGTAAGACCTTGAACTCTCCCCAATCACTGTTAATGGCTGTGATGCTTCGGTCAGGGTGTAAGTGAGTGACCATCGTGTTCAGGGCGACTTCGATATTCATAGAGGAGAGTTTCTTGATGAATCTCTCCGCGTACTCGGGGCCGGTGAGGTCCTGATCAAAGTAGTGGAGTCCGAAACCGTTGTGAATGCACTGATGTAACAGGCCCCCGAGGGCCTCTGCCCGCTCAAGCACAAGCACCCTTTTCAAGCCTGCATCCTTTGCCTTTATGGCAGCTGCCAGACCGGCTGGTCCGGCTCCAATTATAGCCAGGTCAACTTCCTTCGTAATCATGCTGCTGCTTTCCCCTTTCCTCTCAGTTCTTTCGTTTCACCCTTTAGAATATATGAATTTCCGCCCTTTTGCTTGATTTCTAGAGGAGAAACGCCCATTTCTTCGGACATAATCTGTAACACGCGGGAGGTGCAAAAACCGCCCTGGCATCTGCCCATTCCTGTCCTTACCCGAAACTTTACATCGTCCAGGGTTCTGGCGCCTGCCCTGACAGCATCCCTCACTTCCTGCTCAGTCCCTTTTTCACAGCGACATACTATATGGCCATATGCAGGGTTAGCCCGAATCTTTTCATTCTTTTCCTCCGTGGGAAGGTCGATGAATCCTCGGGGGTTTTCCCGGTACGGGTTAAAATCGCTCTTTCCCACCAGGGCCAGCCCTTTATCCCCAAGCATTTTGACGGCTTCTTGAGCTAATGCTGCTGAGGGTGCTAAGCCCGGAGGGCATACTATTATATTGAGGAACCTCTCCCTTGGCCAGTATATAAGGTAATCGTCAGGATTCCGGGTATTGAAATGCAGGTACCCCCTGAAGCTTCTTATTATTTTTTTATTCCACGGGACACTCGGGATAAAAGACTGGGGAATTTCGGCGATATGGTCAAGGCCTTCCCTGGTGGTGAAGAGGTCTTTCTTCTCCTTATCGGTATGCTGGTACATTGTAGCGCCGCCTAAAATGTTGCCGTCAGGGGTAGGTATCATGAGCCGTGGTTCGAAGGGGATAGGCATTTCAAATAGCATAGTTTTTAGGTAATCCTTGTTCTCCAGAACCAGAAACTGGTGCTCAAACAGGAAGAAAGACCAGTCTATCTTTTCTACCATGGCAGCAATCTCGTCCGAAAAAAGACCAGCGGCATTAATCACCCATTCCGCTTTAATTGAGCCGTTATTGGTTTTAACAAGCCAGTATCCGTTCTTTTCCTCGATTCCTTTGACCTCGGTGTTAAAGAGAATATGGGCTCCATTTTGCTCGGCATTTTCGGCGAATGCCGTGCACCATTCGGTGGGGACAATGGTATAGTCTTCCGGGTCATAGATGGCGCCTATCCGTTCTGAACAATCAATCCCAGGCTCCAAATCCCGTATTTGATCCCTGTCCCAGAGGGCTATGCCCTTGAAATCAAGCTTATCGGTTTCCTCTTTAATGAGCTCTAGCGCTCTCATTTCAGCTTTATCGTAAGCAAAGAAAAGAAGGCCGCTTTTATAAATTTTTGCCTTCAAAAAGGGTTCCAGCTCGAGGAATATCGGGCGACCGGCAATATTGAGCTTCTCTTTTAAGTGTAGCGGTGCCCTGATGTATTCAGCCACGTCTTGCTTCCTATCAAACCATTTCACCAGTCTAGAACCATACAGAGCTGCTCCCCCATGAAGGCATCCCTGGGACCCCTTGCAAATACCAAAGCCAGCGGCGGGCTCCTTTTCCGCCAGACAAACATCCACCTTGTACTTTGAGAATTCGCGGGCCATTGCCGTTCCCGCAATCCCTCCCCCGATAATCAGCACTTGCGTTTCAGTAACTCTTCCCTCCATAAATAAGCTCCTCTCTAAAGGTTCAGATTTATTTTATGATTCTATGGCAAAACCCAACCCCAGCTCATTTAGCTTGGCTTTGGTGGGTATACCGGTCTTGGCGTCCCAGCCTCTCGCTTTGTAGTAGCTTTTCAGCAGGGGTTCTATCTCGAACACCTGTCCCTTCGAGGGCCCGGCAGGCATTGGCTCATCGGTAAGACGCCTGGGGAAAATATCGTCCTTTCTTCCGAAACCCTCACGTACATTGAACATCCGCTCCAGGTTGGTAATCCTCTCCCCCACCCGCCACAGATAGTCCGGGTCAGCGAAATCCTTAATGCCCGTCGCCGCCGATAGCAGCTTGGCATAAAGTTCGGGCGATAGCACTGCCATACTGAGAGGCAAGTTGCAGTAGATACCTGTATTCATCATAGCGGTAATGTCCTGGTTATACTTGGTCAACTCACCTTTACTCTCCACAGCGAACCGGTCAACCTCTCTAGGGATATCAATACCGAAGAGCTCTTGGCCGGAATAGCCCAGGTTGTGGTCAGCGCCAAGGTTACTGGTGAGCAGGTTAAGCCCGTGGGCTTTGGCCCCGCGGGGGTCGTAGGCAGGCAGCTCTAACCCTTTCACCTGAATAGCATATTGCTCAGCCCCTTTTCCAATGCGTTTCGCTGCCTCAAGGGTGCCTTCGGCCAGCAAATCACCGAAGCCCTTTCGGTAGGCAATCTGCCTGAGCATCTCCAGGACTGGCTCGGAGTTGCCGTATATCAGCTCCAGGCCGCCGGTGTCCTTTTTGGTAATAATTCCCCGGTCATAGAGCTCATAGGCGAATCCAATCGCGTTGCCTGCGGAGATAGTATCCAGACCAAGGTCGTCACAAAACTTGTCAGCGGCAATAGTTAGACCGATGTCCGCCTTGCCGGTGGACCCGGTGAAAGCCCAGATTGTCTCGTACTCTGGTCCTTCAGTCCATGCCCCAGAGTACCGGCCGGTATTCATCTTGGTAATACTTCCGCAGTGGAGCATACACCGGTAGCAGGCTGTCTTGCGCTCCCGCAACTTTGTGTACACTGAGCTCTCAATCTTCTTCCAGTTGGGCAGGACACCTTCCTGGAAATTTCTGGTAGGGTACATACCCAGGAGATTGGTGAACTCGGCAAGCTGGGTTCCGGTCTCAGAAAAGCCTTTCATACCCTCGTGGTCTTTAATACCTTGCACCTGCTCCCTGGCAGCTTGCCTGAAAGCCTCCGGGTCAGCTATATCTACCTTGCCGCTCCCCCTGATGGCTATGGCTTTAAGTTTCTTGGCTCCCATGACGGCACCCCCACCACCCCGGCCGGCGGCGCGCCGGTCGCTGAATACGCCGGCGTATTTAACCCCGTTTTCTCCGGCAGCGCCTATGCAGGCAATCCGGATACGGGGGTCATTCAACTCCTCGCGAATCAGGGTGTGAGTATCGTCGCAGTCCAACCCCCATAAGTAAGTGGCATCTCGCAGCTCGTACTTTCCATCATGAATCCAGAGATATACGGGCTTATCGGCGGCTCCATTGATGATAATGGCGTCAAACCCGGCGGCTTTCTGCTCGGCACCGAAAAACCCCCCCGCCGAAGAGGTAAAGTAGCCGCTGGTTAGAGGAGACTTAAAGGTGACCTTCCAGCGGTGGAAGCTCTGAGAATTGGTTCCAGTCATGGGACCGACCAGACTTATAAGCTCGTTCTCCTTGCCCAGGGGGTCAATGCCTGGCTTCAAGTCATCATACAGGAGCTTGGCTCCGAAGCCACGCCCGCCGATATAGTCGTGGATAAACTCATTGCTCAGCGTGTCTTCGGATAACTTACGGTCGGTCAGGTTGACCCTCAGAATGCGATTTTTGTAACCTCCAACTTTTTTAGCGCCCGGCATGTCTTATTCCTCCTTCTGACCTTTGTCTTAGCCGTGACCTCTTTCCCAGCGAGGTTTCGGTGAGGTGTTTGAGTACGTGCTTAAAACAGCGGCGAGCAGTAGACTTTCTTGCTTTCCGAGATGTAATGTTATCAGCATAATGGGATGCAGTCAAGTTGAAAATATTCAAATGAAACTAATAAAAGACTTAGAATTCGTAGACCGCCGGTCGTCAGTTCGGATCTGACCGCTGGCTGTCTTTGTCTTCGTAGACCCTTATCCGGCGCAGCTTTAATATCAGGAAGACCTCTTTACCCACTGCCAGGTTCATATCCTCAAAGATGTGGTGGGGCATGCCCGCCAGCAGATTATTCACTCCCGCCTTAAGCCCGATTCTGACCGTTTCGTCGGTGGGTTTAATGCTGGTGATAAGCGCCTTAAAGCGGTTTACCTCCGGCCCCGGGGGGTGGGTCTCCGAGATATGAATATCGGTGGGGAGAAAGGCGATGCGGTGGACAGATTCTCCGTCGTGGGGGACAATGATGGGCAGGCCGCCGCAGCCGACCTCCATAACCCCTTTCCCCAGGCTGCGGCAGTAGTCGCAGTCTAAAATATTGGGCGCCCCGATGAAATCGGAGACTTTTTCGTTTTTGGGGTAGAAGAACACCCTTTCCGGCTTATCTACCTGCTCCAGACAGCCGTTCTGGAGAACGGCTATCCTGTCGGCCATCTCCTCGGCTTCCTGTAGGTCGTGGGTGACGTAGGCGGTGGTGATGCCCAGCCTCTGTTGGAGCTGCTTTAGCTCGGTCCTGAGGTACTTGGCGGTGGGCACATCCAGGCTGGAAAGCGGCTCGTCCAGCAGCAGTACTTTAGGGGACGGCGCCAGAGCCCTGGCCAGAGCCACCCGCTGCTTTTCCCCGCCGCTCAAGTGTTTGGGGTAGCGCGAGGCCAGGTGCTCTATCTTCATCATCTGGAGGAGTTGTTTTACCCGGCTTTCCGTCTGGCCTGGCGATTGTTTCTTGGCGTTCAGGCCGTAGGCGATATTGGCGGTGACGTCAAGGTGGGGGAACAGGACTAAATCCTGAAAGAGGTAGCCCACCTCTCTCCGGTTGGCCGGGAGCCTGTCCACTACCACCCCGTCGAAGAGTACCGAGCCCTGATAATCGGTCAGCCCAGCGATAATATGGGCTATGGTGGTCTTGCCGGCGCCGTTCGGTCCCAGCAGCACCATCAGCTCTTTGTCCCGTATCTTCAGGCTGACGTCGCGGCAGATGTACTGGCAGATATTCTTTAGTTCTATAGAGGGCATGCTATCCCCATTTTGTCGTTATTCTGGCTTCCAGATATTGGAAAAACCTCTCAAAGATGAGGCACATCACGGCTAATACTATCAGGCAGACGATTATAATGTCTATGCGGATGAGGCTTTCCGCCCTCATCATCAGGGCGCCGATGCCGGTGGGTATGGCCACCATCTCGGCGGCGATGATTACCCGCCAGGCCATGCCCGCTTCCAGCCTCAAGCCGGTGAAGATATTGGGCAGGGCCAGGGGCATGACCACGGTGGCCAGAACCCGGGCGTCCGAGGCCCCCAGTGTCCTGGCTACCTGTATATACTGCTTATCTACATTTCTGATGCCGGTGACGGTGTTATAGAGGACGGGGAAAAATGAACAGATAAAGATTATGGCGATGGGCAGCATCTCGTTGATGCCGATCCAGAGCATGAGCAGGGGCAGCCAGCCCAGGGCGGGGATGGGGTAGAACAGGCTGATGATGGGGTGCAGCGCCTTGTTGATGTTCTCCACCCAGCCCATCACCATGCCCACGGCGATACCGGCGATAGAGCCGGTGATGAAGCCGATCAGCACCCTGCCCAGGCTGGCTAAGAAATTATCCCCCAGCACCCCGCTGGCGGTGAGGTTGTAGAACTCCATGACCACCGCCGAGAAAGGGGGAAAAGATAGCTCGCCCGGGACTAAATTTAATCTGGCCACCAGTTCCCAGACAGCCAGAAAGACGGCTATCGGCAGCAGCCCCCACCCCGGCCTGATTCTCTTAAGCACTACTGGCCCTCCAGGAAGGTCAGGTCAAGTATATCGGCGGCGTTAAAGCTGTTCTTTATATAGTCGAGACTGGCGATGTAGTCTATGGTGTCCTGGACTATATCGGGGTTAATATCGGTGGTATACTCCAGCCTGCCCATAGACCGCAACAGTACCTCGGGGGTGATTTCCAGGCTGGTGATAACCTCGTTTGCCTCAGTTTCGCCGCCGGCGGCCTGAAGCTGTCCGGCCACGACTTCGGCGGCTTCATCCGGGTGCTCATTTAGCCAGTCCGTCGCCCGCTGCGAAACATTCACCAGCTTCCGGACGACCTCCGGGTGGTTGTCTATTAAGTCCTGCTTGACCACCAGCACGCTGCCCTGCATATCGGGCCAGACATCCTGACTGGTCAAAAGCATGGTAAAGCCCAGCTCTTCGGCCATGGTTGCCCACTGCTCGGGGAGAAAGGCGGCGTCCAGTTGCCCCGTCTTGACCGCCAGCACCAGTGTGGGCGGGTTCATCCGCTGGGTATTGTTTAATATCCTGGCTTCATCAAGGTTATAAATGTCTATCGTCCTGTGCATCAGCACGTCAACGGCGCCGCCCTCACGGACGCAGCCGAGGCGGATACCGGGGTTCTCCAAATCCTTGACCGTTATTATTTTTGCGGGGTCAACCACCAGCCCGTAGCCGTACTTATGGGTTCCGGCCACGATTTTTATGGGCACGCCGCCGTTGGCGTAGACGTTTATCGCCGGCACCAGGCAGACATAGGCGACCTCGATTTCGTCCCGGGCCAGAGCCGAGGCCAGCGCCATGCCGGTTACATAGCTTTCGTAGGCGGCGAGATTTAATCCTGCTTCTTCGAACCAGCCCTTGTCCTGGCTGATATAGGCGCAAGCGGCGTGGTCCATAAACTCCACCGCCATGCCAATCGGTTCCTCCTGCGGGGCGGGACAGCCGGCAACTGGGATTAGAGCCAGTAGACATATTAAGGGCAGAACCAGCAGCCTTTTCACTTTTCTCTTTCTAGGCCGGGCGGCTATATTGCACCAGATATAGCGTTGGCTAAAAAAATTATTATTTTACTCTTCCACCTCTTTGACGAACTCATCGAACCTGGCTCGCAGCTGCCTGTATTGTTCCACCGCCCTGCGGCCTTCATCAGTGAGTTGAGCGTGGCCTCCCCCCGGCCCGCCGGTGACCTTCTCTACTAAAGGCGACGGCGCCAGGCGGTTGGCCGCCTCCACCCAGAGCCAGGCGTTGCGGTAGCCCAGCTTCATCGAGCGGGCGGCGGCGGCGATTGAGCCCATCTCGTCAATGCGCTCCAGCAGCATCTCCCTGCCCCCGCCCATGTAAAGCTCGCCGTCCTTTTCCAGCCATATCCGCCCCCTTACCGAGTAGCCCGGCCGGGGGTGGCGGGAGAGGCGGGAAGGCTTTTTGACGGTGAATCTGGGTATTTCGGTCATTTTTTGGCCCTGCCTGGAGCGGTCAGTGTTATATTACAGGCGATATAGCCCTTTTGTCAAATCGGGCAGCGAATAATTCTCGAACAGACCACCCAGGACAAAGCCCAGGAGCAGGGCCGGTCGGGAGTAGTCGTATTTTTTCATTAACAGGCCGAGAAAGGCGAAGGCTAAAGCCACGTTTAAATACTTTCTTGCCGCGGAGCTCTAGGCCTGCACAAATCCTCCCAGGGCAAATACCATAATAATGGATACCGCTCCCACAACGGTGGCGGCGAAAAGGCCAACGTAAAAAGGCTTGATACCCAGCCCCTTCATCACCCTGAAGGAGGTGGAAAGCCCTACCCCAGCCATGGCTGCTGCCAGTACGTAGCCGGACCATTCCTTGATACCATTGTGAATAGCTGTCCAAACTTCATTTCCCCAGAGACCGAAGGCGGCACCGCTTCCCTGAATGCCGGCATCTCCAATGGAGCGAAGCGCGGACATGAGAAGGAAGCCCAGAATGAAAAGAGGAAACAGGTTGAGCGCCTTCCGGAGGCCAGTCTCCTGTCTGGCCTGCTGGATACCCGTGCGCCGGGCATAGAAGAATGTCATCCCCGGTATGACGGCGGCCATCAGGACGTTTCTGACCAGCTTGGTGACGGTGGCCACATCTAGGGCGGTGGGGGAAATCCCAGAACCGAATGTCTGGTCGTAGACCATGCCTGAGGCAGCCACCTGGGCAGTCTCGTGAATGGAAGTGCCTAGGAAGAGCCCTACCATGGTGGTATTAGCGCTGAACAGCCAATGGGCAAGAAAGGGATAAGCTATTAGGGTGATGATGCCGAAAACCGTAATATTAGCTACCGCGTAGGTCACCTCTTCGTCTTTAGCCTCTATACCCGGAGCGGTGGCTAATATAGCGGAGGCACCGCAGATGCCCGTACCTACCGCGATGAGCGTGGCCAGCCTATCCGGGAGATTGAGCCGCCGCCCCACGTATATTGTAACCGTGAGCCCTACCAGTACACATACCGCCACTATAGGGATACCCCAGGCACCGATCTTCAGGACGTCGAATATGCTCAGGCGTATGCCCATAAGTATGATGCCCAAGCGCAGCAACTTCTTGATACTAAAGCTAATGCCTGGCATAAAAATCTGGGGTATGGTTAGGGTGTTGCGTAGCACTATGCCAAATACGATAACCATCAGGATATAGCTAATAAGCCCCTTAAACCCCAGGGCACTATTAATTAAATCCGCAAGCCAGATAGTCAGAGCCACCAGAGCCACCACCAAAAGAACCCCTGGTATGAGTTTGGGCACATCTATTATGCTACACCCCAGAAATAGGTTCTCAATGGTGTTAGGTTTACGTACAGGTTTTGCTTCCGTAGTGGCATCAGACATTAATAAACTCCTTATTTTACTCTATACTACCAACCATCTAATTTCCTTTAAATGGAGGCTCTCATTCTCTATTCGTATTTACTTTGCCCGAAATGCCAGACTAAGTCTGGACTATTATAAAAAAGGAATTTAAGTAAGTGCGGAATCAAGCTAGCCTATTCAATTATACTTTTGATATCTAAAGGCCAAGTCTCTTATAGCAAGTCTGGCATTCATCAGGAAATGGAAATTCCTTTGATATGCGGGCTATTTGGTTTTCAACTTCTCTTGATGCCTGTGGTTCGACCCTGTCCAGCCATTCAGCGGCAGTCCTAATGCTCGTGGTATCATCAAAACGAAGTTCAGAGCCACTATTAGATTCAGGATAGGCATGGTACACCGAGTAACCAAATCTGCTCGAGTATTTTTCGAATGCTTTCTTTCTTTTAATAAATTGGCCGCGGAAGGTTTGGTATTTTGTATCACGCCACAACTCAGCAAGGGACATTTGATTGACATTTCCGAAAGAAAGATTATCACAATTGTATTCCTTCCCATAGAATATTCGCTTGAATTTCCCATTTATCGGCAAACATAAGTATACGCATGGAGAATAATTGCCTTGCCAAGAAACAAAGAGCGTCTCTAATGGTGAAGCTTCACAATTAACTACGTCGTTGCGTGGTGCCAGTGGATAATCTCGAAAGGTGATTGATAATCTTTTTGCGGTCTCCCGCGCCTGCCGGACTATGTTTTGATATTCCTCAGCGACTTCACCTTCACTGAATATCCTGAGCGAATCGTCACGTGGTTTTGCTAGATAATCAAGATTGGTGGCTACCACTTTATTTACGCCTAACTCAGCACCCAGCTTAATTATTGATATTAACTCACTAATGTTGAGTTTCATCTTCATGAAAACGATGCTAACCTTTGGTTTGGATTGTCGTCTTTTCTGTTTCAACTGAATCAATTGCCTAACGTTCTCGATAACCTCTTTAAATACCGAACCGGGACGTATTTGCCCGTAGGTTTCAGTACTCGCTCCATCAATGGAAATGCCAATAATATCTATTAGGCCCAACACCTTCTCTAAGTTTGTACCGTTTAACAGCAGTCCGTTAGTGGTAAATCCCACCTTCTTTCTTGCCTTTTTTGCCAAAGCAACCATGTCCCATATTCTTGGATGGATGAGTGGTTCGCCCCAGCCGCTTAAGTAGATTGTGTTAAATCTGGTGAATGATCGGCTCAGATTTTCAAAGGTGTGCCACGTCATATCCTCATTTTGCCAATTGTTGTGAAAGGCTGTTCGTGGACACATTATACAGCCAGGTAAATTACAACGAGATGTGATCTCAATTTGTAATGTCTCCAGCTTAGGTATTCGTCGTTTAAAAAACTGTTCCAACGAGTATGTTGCACCCCTTTATTATAATAAAATGGGAAATCATAGCGGGGTGCCCCCAATTTTAGTACCGCCTACAATGAGAGACTTCCTGCCTTCTCCACTAGTTGCTTAGCCACAATCCACCCCCCCCTGCGCTTTTCTATGCAGGGAAAGGCGAAACTTTATATAATTTAGTAGCCTAAAACAGGGGCCACACAGAAAAGCGGGGGTTTTGAATCTCCGGCCCCCTTTTTGTCCTCGCTCCCTTTGTCTCCCTCTCCTTTAAATTTACTATTGCAATAGATATGGTAACCAAGTTGATAGAGGAGGAAAAGCAATTATGAAGGCAATAACCACAATAAATGCCAGAACAAAAGGTATGACACTCAAGTAGATGTTGCCAATAGGCTTTTGAGTTACGCCCTTCATTACAAATAGGTTTATGCCAAACGGTGGTGTGATACATGCCAGGCTCATCAGCATCACGATTATTACACCGAACCAGACTAGGTCCCAACCTAAAGTCTTAGCTATGGGAAGGAAAATTGGTGTAGTAATCAGAATCAAAGGAAGGGCAGGCAGGAAACAACCGAGGATGAAAATGATAATTGCTATGATTATTAGTACGACAATAGGTGGTACGTTTATTGCTGCAACGGCCTCAGCCATTGTTATCGGGAGCTGGCTAACTACTACAAAATAGCCGAAAATTGTCGCACCACCTAATATGGTAAAGGCCATGGCGGTGAACTTTGCTGCCTCAGCAAGAGCATGGGTTAATCTCTGCCAGTTCAGCCGCCTCATAGAAAAACCAAAAAGCAAAGCACCAAAGGCGCCAATGCCACCAGCTTCAGTCGCGGTAAAGATACCAGCATATATGCCACCAATGACAAGGAGAAATAGCGCTCCTATAGGCCCGCCGCTTTTTAGAGATCCTAGCCTTTCCATCCAGTTTGAACTGGGGACAGATGGTCCCAGGGTGGGATTTCGGCGGCATTGTATATATATTATTAACATAAACATTAAGGCGCATAAGATGCCAGGTATAATACCGGCGATAAAAAGCTCGCCTATGGATTGCTCGGCAAGAATGCTGTAGAGGATAAAACCTATGCTCGGAGGTATCAACATACCTATGGTACCAGCACAGGTTAAAGTCCCGATAGCTAGTTTGTCATCGTACTTGTACTTCCTCATTTCAGGCAGGCCGATGGCGGTCATGGCTATTGAGCCGGATAATGTGTCTCCCACCACGGCACCGAAGGCGGTACAGGCAGCAACGGTGCCCATTGCCAGTCCCCCCCGCACATGCCCAAGAAACCTGTATCCTATTCTGAAAAGATCTTCACCAAACCCGCTATAGAAAGAAAGGTATCCCATCAGCAGGAAGAACATGAGGGGTGACCACCCGTAGCTACTTACGGTGTCAAACCACGATTTCCCAAGTATATCGAACCCAGCCGGGGCACCCCGTATATAAATCAGAAACACAAGCCCAACTGACATAAGGACAAACGCTACAGGCATTCCAGTGAAAAATAATAAAAGCATGACTACCAGGCCTATTATGCCCATTACGGGGAGGCTCATATTTATTGGCGTAGTAACCAGTATGTAGCTAACCACAATAATAAGTAATACAGGTATGCCGACCATCAATAGCCACAATTTCCCTTTGTACCTCAAGCTCTCAAAAATGTTCTGGAGAGAGTCTCGTATGAGCATAAGAATAAGCAGAGTGCAGCCAAAGGCTGCAATTAGGATGAAGGGCTTGAAGGGAATCCCTAAAACCACGGTTAATTGTGGTGAGCTGATGCCGTTCAAGATAAGCCGCCAGATAACTAAAGCAAATAGGGCTACGGACATTAAATTGGCAAACCCCTCAAGGACTAGTTGCGGCTTTCGACGTAATCTGCCCGTTATTAGGTCCATGGCAACGTGGGCTTTGCTGAGTTGGGTGTAGGCCACCGCAAAGAAGACAACAATTACCATCATCATCGAGGTTAGCTCAACTGAGGCTGCTATGGGGCGATTAAACAGGTATCGTAAGATAACGTCAGTAAAGGTAAAAAGGACCATTAGTAGGAATATTGCCATAGCAGCAATGCCGATTCCACGAACAAAGGGATTGAGCTTGTTAAATCCGCAAATGGCGGAATTTAACACTCCTGATACTGACGCCCTGAAGCCGGCTAATTCCGCTAGTTCAGACTTTTCTGCATCTGTAGTCATCATATTCCCCTGATTTAATAAGCTCAATCCCTAATTAACCCATTGGTCACCTTACAATAGCAACCAGAATAAGCTAAGAACTCTAGAGAATAATCCCGCAAAGAACTGCGCAATATCTCTTGGGTATTTTATAAAGCGCGCCAATAAGCAACATCATACTAACTTACTGGCGCGCTTACACAGCAAGTAACCTAATACCATTTTATGGCCAAGGAGCGATCTCTTTCTCCGCTAGCTCAAGGTATTTCTGGTAGAGTGCTCTGTATGGGTATCCCTTGGACTCCATATCTGCTATATAGCTTTCAATCACTGGCGCGACCAGCGCATCCGCCTTGGCAAGTTCTTCCTCTGAAAAATGTACAGTGGTGCCTCCCATCTCTTTCTCCCACACTTCCTTGCTTTCTAGTTCCTCTTGGAGCCATGTCTGCCCGTACAGATCTGCGGCGTAGGCACCGGTATATTTTTCAAATACTTGTTGTATGTCCTCGGGTAAGCTATTCCATTTGTCCTTATTCATTACAAAATAGAACGTACTTTGATTAAGGCTTAAGGGGGTATAATACTTGAAGACATCCCCCCAATTGCGCGAGAGGAAGAGTGACCAACTTCCTATGGCTGCCTCTATTACCCCTTTCTCCGCTCCCATGTAAACATCCTCCATGGGTATAGAAACTACACTCGCTCCAAGAGCTGTTGCTTTTTGCACTCCTATGGGGGCACCCGTAACATTATATTTTAGCCCCTTAATATCCTCTAGCGACCTTATCGGCTTGTCAACGCTACAAATACCCTGGGGAAGAACAGCATGCAGGCACAGCACCTTGGTCTCCTTGAATTCATTCTGAAGCTCAGGACTACTTTGGTAAAGCTCCCACATCAGAGTGCTTGTGTTTTCCAGATTTAAGCTCACCGGACTAGTGGAAAGAAGATTCTCAGTCAAGGGAAAGCGCCCAACCTTCGCTCCTACGAAGGTCTCACCCATATCAGCTAGGCCATTAACAACCGAGTCATAATTCTCTGGAAGAGTGCTCAAAGCCCCCGCATGGTAAGGCACTATGTCTACCCTGCCGCCGGTCTCTTCCTCTATCTTCTTTATCAGTGGTTCCGTTACCTTCACCCATCGACTATGCGTGGGTGGTGTGGGTAGGTTAAGGGTAAGCTCTATGACCTCAGCGGGTGCCGGCTTTGGGCAGCCGCCGAAGATCAAGGCACTCACAACCACAACTGAAATGACTGAAATAAAAAATAGTTTTTTCATCATTTGCTCCTCTCTCTTAAATGTGTGTTTAACTTCACTACCTTTAATTCCTTATAGTTTTAACCTCCTTACTATCAAGTGTTATTTGTAGATTACCATCATCGTTAGTGGAATCCTTAATTTAATCGCTCCTTTAATAGGGCAATCCAGTACACAGGCATTCCCATGCCAGCACTCGTCAGGGTATGTTACGGCTGGAGTCTGCTTCTTCTTGGTACCGAAGAAAACATCTGTTGGGCAAACCTCAACACACTTCCCACACCCACTACATAGATTTCCATTTATAATTGGTGGCATTATACGCTCTCCTTTTGCTTATTCGTTTCCTGCGACTTGTTTAGTCACTTCAGTTAGCGTTTGACTTCTATCCACTCAGTAACTGGTTTACCATCTACCTGCTTGACAAGATGGAGCTTATCACTCAGCAGCGGGTTGGTAATCGTATAATCCGAGCGGACATGCCAACCCCTGGTTTCTTGGCGGTCATAAGCGCTAATAAATACCAGCTCGCCAAGGTCCATTAGATTCAATACCTGCAGACAGTTCATTAACTCATGGGCATTCCCCGCAATCAGAGAGGTCTGCGCCTTATTTTTCAATCTCCCCATGATATCAATACCAGCACTTAGCAGGCTCTCGGAGCGAACATAGCCACAGTAGTCAAGCATTATTTGCTGCAGGGCGGCTAGAGCCTCTTGCCACTTGGCACCATCCTCGCGATTTCTGATTTCTTCAAGCATGGCTTTCTTTGCTTCTATCTCGGCCCTTGCCTCCCCGATATCAGGTAGTTTTACCGTTTCCGCATACTTGGCAGCGTTCTCCCCCGCTGACCAGCCAAATGTGGCGGCGTGGGAGATAGTAACCCAAACATCATCGCCGGCAGCATAAAGCCCTTTTAATCCGGTCTCCCCTCTGTAATTAGTCCTTATGCCCCCATTAACAGTCATATCAAAAGTCCCGAATTCAATAGATGCTTTCCTCAGGTCGACACCTTCTTCTTCCAAGTGGTTTAAAACCGCGGGATTTCCTTCGTTTATCATCCAGTAAAGCATATATTTCAGGTCCTTCTCTGAAATGCCGGTCATATCCATATAGATAGGACCCCTGCCTGATTTTTTATACTCGTCAAATATACCTTTGCTTACCTCTATGGTCATATCGCCATAGCGCTTGTCTGGCTTGGTAACAAAAGGGCCAACTGGTTTGCCATAACGGTCCTTAAGAACACCGACCCATGTTGCCTGGCCATATCTAGTAAAATATTTGGGGCCAGCATGACGGTCGGTCAGCTCCAGGTCTCTTAACGCAGTCCCAACGCGATATGCCATGGCTCGGCCATCCCCGGTAAGCGACATCGGCCAACCTCTATTATTATTGGCCCCAGCCGTTACTGGGGGATACAAGTAACCACAGCTGCCAGTTCCCAGAATTACGCTCTTGGTTTCGAAGGCTACTACTTTATCTTCTCTCGTACTGGTACCCAGGGCTCCAATAATGTTACCACCTTGGTCTTTGAGTAGGTCAAAGACCATCACGCGGTTCACTATTTCAACCCCTCTTTCCAGGGCTTGCCGAGTCAGCACAGGCTTCTGGTTCTGTCCGGAATACTTCAAGTGGTTAAGCTGTTTTCCTGGGAAACCGTGTCCCGCAAATTCATATTTGCCCTCATACTTCATGGGGATGCCCCAGTTTTCCCACTTCTTTAAGATATCATAGGTATTCTCGAACCAATATCGCGCGTATTCCGTATCCATCTTTAGAAACATACCGGCGAGTTGACCATAAAAAAGCTCCCTCCAGAAGTAGTCAAAATCCCCATGCACCTCAGGTATATAGCATTGAAAATGATCGTTGCCTACGCCACCTCCACCGCTACGAAGGGTATTTGACTTCTCCGCCACAATAACCTTGGCTCCAAGCTCACTTGCCCGGATAGCTGCCATGAGGCCAGCTATGCCACCACCCACACACAAAACATCGCATTGCTTCTTTTCTATTTCCACGATACCCCCCTTAATTTAATTACCCAGATTTTGAATGACTAACTCGGGCGAGCTAACATTAAACTTTAACTCCCACTCCTGAGCCGAATAAACAAAGACAAAACCTAGCAATTGAGTAAAATATACACCACCGCTAGGCTACCCCTCTCGCCATATTACTTTACAATTGCTGCTAGGGGTGCAGTCCAGCAACATATCAATTAATTATTGAACAATATACTCTACCCTATTCTGACTGACAAGGAACTATTGGTCACGTCCTAAAGTACCTCTTTTGTTGGGGGGATAAAAGAGAGATACTTTCGTTACATGTGACTTTTACCTGTGCTATAATTGCTATTGAGGTAAGATTTGGCTGAGGTAACATCCGAATTTGCTTCAAACCACCGCAAGTCCCACAAGACCAGAATAATGCTGGCCGACGACCACCCCTTGTTGCGTCAGGCACTGAGGAATGTGCTAGAAAAACAAAATGATTGTGAAGTTATTGCCGAAGCTGGTGATGGTGAAGAAGCGGTCAAGCTTGCCATCGAGTTGACTCCTGACATTGTGATTATGGACATAAGTATGCCTAACCTCAACGGGCTGGAGGCAACCAGGCAAATCAAAGCGAGCTGTCCTACGATAGGCATACTGGTACTGACTGTGCACAGCGATAGTGAGTATGTACTTAGCATACTCCGGGCTGGTGCTAGCGGCTACTTGACAAAAAGCGTATACGGCGACGAAGTCATTACTGCGGTACGTGCTCTGGTCTGCGGAGAAACAATATTGTCTCCCTCAGTTTCAAAACAAATTCTCAAATATGCTTTTCAACATATCGCGAAACCCGCCAAACCTTTGAGTTTGGATGTAGGTGATAAACTTACTGCTAGGGAGTTGGAAGTACTCAGGCTAATGGCTAAAGGCATATCCAATAAAGATATCGCCCTCAGACTGGGCTTAAGCCTGCGTACTGTGAAAGGTTATTTAACTGCCCTTTTTTTGAAGTTACAGGTGGCATCGCGCACTGAGGCCGCCATTGTCAGCTTGCGGAAAGGTATTCTTACTCTCAACGACCTTGAGTAAAAGAGGCTATTCCCAAACCAATGCTAAGCATTCTCCCAGTAAAAACTAAAGGAAAGATTGTAAATAGCCCTCACTTTTGGGTGATTACCGTTATTATCTTAGTTCTACTATTTATCTATAGTGCCTGGCCATGGCGAGAGTGGAAATTTACCGAAGGTGTATGGCAATGGGTTCCTTGGCTTTCTTCTTTGTACAGCTTGGCATTAGTGGAGATTATAAATCATATTATTGGTATCCTCTTCTTGGTACCGATTATTTACGCGGCTGTTATTTTCTCATGGCGAGGTGCTTTGGCTGCTTCGTTAGTGTCACTTGGAGGGGTGCTACCGATAATAGTAGGCGCGCAGTCTATTGACGTCATCATAACCAACATAGCTTTGTTGCTATTACCGTTTTTAGTTATATCATTAGCTACTTTTGAGCTAGAGTGGCGTCGTAAGGAGAGGAAAATTTTTGCTGAACGAGAAGAAGAACGTAGGATATACACGTCGAAAGTAATCGAGGCCCAAGAGAATGAACGACGACGTATTGCTCAAGAACTCCATGATGATACCATACAGACATTATTGGTTATAGCTAATCGTGCTCAAACTTTGATTCCTTCTGGCGATGATGACACAAGGGAAGTGAAAAGAAACGCAGAATGGATTAGGGACGCAACTCTTGAAGCAGTTGAAGATGTGCGGAGGATGAGTCTTGACTTAAGACCAAGCGTCCTGGATGATCTTGGGCTGGTACCGGCATTAAGATGGTTAGCGGACTGTATGAATAAGGAGTCTGATATTAATACCTGGATTGTTATAAATGGTGTAAAGCGCAAGCTATCCCCTCAAGCGGAAGGCACCATATTCCGTGTAGCGCAAGAGGCTTTAAACAATATCAGGCGTCATTCAAAGGCCAAGGAGGCAGGTGTTACCCTAGAATTCGCCGCAGAGTGCGTCAAGATAACAATAGAGGACAATGGCCAAGGGTTTAATCCACCAAAAAAATTTGATAGGCTTGCTGCTACAGGTAAATTGGGACTAATTGGCATGCAACAGAGAATCGATTTTCTTGGTGGAACGTTCCAAATACATTCCAAGCCTGGCGAAGGAACATCGCTTCTAATTGAGGCGAAGTGTTAGTTTCCCAGCTACAGCCAGCAAATCCTCCTGAGTTTTTTCAGTTCCTGGTGGGTGCTGGCAGCCTTGGTACCCTGTTGCTCTGCAAAAAAGGAGAAAGTTTTTCTGTCATAGAAATTAGCGCCTCCCGAATATATGACCTGACGGAATTAAGCGCTTGGGCTATCTTTAGTCCACGCTTATGCCATTGAAATAGTGACTACGTCACGATTGTATTTCCAACTCCACTAGAAATGGCATAGTATGGGTCGGGTTGCCTGTTCCGCAGGGGGGTAAAGGGGGTGAGGTTGCAGAGTCTTAAAGAGGCGGAGCCTTTTTGGGCGGGTGGGTATGGGTAAAAAACACAGGGTTAGCTTACTTGTGACTGGTAGTCATCCTGGGTGTCAATATCAGAGATGACGCTCTCCGAATTGACAGGAACCTCAAGGACATCATCGGGGTGGTTTTTAATTATCTCCCTCCCTCCGATATCGCCCTCCATCTCCAGCAGTTCCGCTTTATATTTAATGTCAAAGATAATGGGGTGGCCCCTTTTGCCCCGGTGGGTGGGGACGGCGATGCCTTTATCGTGGCTGTTAAATGCGTCTATCAGCTGGTTGATAGTGTAGCTTTCCACCAGAGGCTGGTCGCCCAGAGCCAGTATAACCGCCTGTGAGGCGGGGTCAACCAGAATGAGTCCGGCAATTATGGAGGTGCTCATCCCCTGGCGGTAGTTGTGGTTGAGCATTATCTTGACCGGTTTGGTGGCTATGGCCTCGGTTATCTCCTCAGCCCTGTGCCCCACCACCACGATAGTCTCGTCAACCGAAGAGTTTAGCAGGTTATCAACGGCCTGCTCCAGCAGGGTGCTTTTGCCCAGGGGCATCAACTGCTTGAGTGCGCCCATGCGCTTTGATTCACCGGCGGCCAGAAGTATTGCTGATAGCATTGGCTGCATTCTATCGGGATTAATCTTTGTTACCACCGCTCTGAGCAATGCTCTTAAGAATGCTCAAGATGCCGATGATGGCGCGCTGGGTTTCTATTGGCTCCCGTGACAGCATCTTGGCCACGTAAGGGTCCAGCCCTTCGTGGTTTTCGGCCCCGATAGGGGTACCGGGGGAGAGATAGCCGGCCAGCATGAACAGCTCGTCCTCGTCAAAACCGAGGGGCCTGGCTATCTTGCGCAGAATATTGGCCGAAGGGAAACGCTCGCCTCTTTCTATTCTGCCCAGATGTGATGCTGATACGCCAGCCTTGGCGGCAAGCTCCCGTAAGGTCAACGGCACCATAACCCTCTGCCGCTTGATTATGGTGCTCAGGTTAGTTTCAGTAGGTGTATTCATTGCTTAGATTGTGCTTCGCTTGGGGACAAAAGTCAAGCCCCCTCCCTATCTGTCGCCTGTTTAATCTATTCTCAAAACGGCCGCACCCTGGATTTTGCCCTTTTTAAGCAAAACCAGGGCCTCATTGGCCTCTTCCAGCTTGAACTCCTGCACCTCGGGGATGATGGGAATCTCGGCGGCCAGGGGTAAGAACTCCTGGGCGTCCTGCCGGGTGATGTTGGCCACGCTCTTTATTTCCTTCTCAGACCAGAGGTGGGTCGAGTAATCCAGTTCCAGAAGGGAATCTTTATCGGTTTCTTCCTTGCGGATGGCGTTTATGGCCAGTCTGCCGCCTTTATCCAGAACCCTTAAGGCCTCAACTATCGGCCTCCAGGCCGGGGTAAAGTCAATGGCGCAATCCAGCCTGGCGGGTGGGGTCTCCCCGGTGGCGCCGGTCCAGTCGGCGCCCAGTTTTCTGGCCAGCTCCTGGTGCTCTTTCTGGCCCGGCCGGGTAAAGACAAAGACCTTAGCCCGGGGGTATTTATATTTAGCCACCTGGATAACGATGTGAGCCGAAGCCCCGAAGCCGAACAGCCCCAGCACCTGCCCGTCTTCAAGGGTGCTCAGCCTTAATGCCCGGTAGCCGATGGCCCCGGCGCAGAGGAGAGGGGCCGCCTGAGAATCGGTGAAGCGAGCGGGAACGGGATAGGCAAAATCCTCCGGCACCACCGTGTACTGGGCATAGCCGCCGTCGGCCTGGCAGCCGGTGCCCTTAAAATCGGGGCAGAGGTTTTCCCGGCCGCTCCGGCAGAAACGGCACTTACCGCAGGCGGAGTGGATCCAGGCGATGCCCACCCTGTCCCCGATACTGAACCTGGTCGCCCCCGGCCCCGGCTTTTCCACCCGGCCCACGATTTCGTGGCCTAAAATTACCGGCAGCTTGGGCTGGAGCCTGCCTTCGATTTCGTCCAGCTCGGTGTGGCATACCCCGCAGGCGGACACTTTTACCAGTATTTCCCCCGGTTTAGGCTGCGGGGTTGGTATCTCCACCATTTCCAGGGGCATCTTATCAATGGGGGCGGTATGCTTAAGGAGTTGCGCTTTCATCCTGGCCTCTTCTCCACCGCATTATACAGGTTGCGGCGTATCAATGCGAGGGGGCATTGATACTTTTTTGATGCAAATTTGATGTTTTGCTGATGCCGTTTCTAGGCTTTTTTGATTAACGGGGTGTTATTTTATCAGTAAGCGCGAATGTGCTTAAGATAAGCATGACAGGAGGTGCAAATTGGAAAGAAAAGTTCTGGGTATGATAATCATTGTGGCCCTGGTGCTGATGCTGTGGGTAGCCATCCCGGCGGCGGCGGCCGAAGTTACGGTGAACGTGGACGCCCCGGCTTTAGTTTCCCCCGACAGCGACTTTACCGTTAATCTCAACATCACCGAGGTGACCGACTTCGACGCCTGCAACTATGATTTCTCCTATGACAGCGCGGTACTGCGGCTGGATAGCGTCGCCTCCGGGCTGATAGGCTCAACAGCGATACCGGTTGACGTCTATAACGAGATTAGCCCGGGTACCTACCGGGTTATTCAGAATGTCCCCGGGTTGAGCGGGGTAACCGGCACCGGCTACCTGGCGGTGCTGCACTTCCACGTCCTTGGCGCTGAGGGTGACAGCAGCGATATAACTCTCTCCAACGGCATGATTGCCAGCATCCTGGCCGAGGAGATAACGGCCACCTGGGTGAGCGGCTCGGTGGAGGTGACGGTGACGCCAGTCGAGGTCAGCCTGGATGCGCCCGATGAGGTCGCTCCCAATAGCGACTTTACCGTTAATGTCAATATCGGCGAGGTGACCGATTTCGATGCCGTCAGCTATGACGTCTCCTTCGATACCCTGGTGCTGCGGCTGGATGATGTAACCGCGGGGCTGATAGAGGCAACGGCGATACCGGTTGACCTTTATAATGAGGTTGAGTCTGGGATATGGCGGGTCGTCCAGAATGTTGCCGGCACGGAGGGAGTGACCGGCACCGGCTACCTGGCGGTGCTGCACTTCCATGTAGTTGGCGCTGACGGCGACAGCAGCGATATAAGCCTGTCCAACGGCGTACTGTCCAACAACCTGGCCGAGGAGATAACGGCCACCTGGGCCGGTGACTCGGTAACTATTGCCGATAACACCGCGCCGACGGTAACCATAACGCCATTATCGCCCGACCCCACCAGTAACACCACCCCGACGTTAACCGGCACCGCCAGCGATGATTCCAATATAAGCTCGGTGGAGTACAAGGTTGACGACGGCAGCTGGACGGCGGCCACCGCCAGCGACGGCGCCTTTGACAGCCCCAGCGAGGATTATACCTTTACCACCACCACCCTTTCCGAGGCGGAGCACACCGTTTACGTCAGGGCTACCGATTCGGTGGGTAATACTACCGCAGAGGTAGACTACGCCAGTGACAGCTTTACCGTGCAGACGGTAACACCGGGAGACGCCAACGGTGACGGCACCGTTAATGTCCTGGATATCACCAGGGTGGAGAGGGTGATAACCGCCCTTGACCCTGAAACCTCCGGCTCTGATGCTAATCAGGACGGCGTGATCAATGTTCTTGACATTACCCGGATAGAGAGGGTGATTGCCGGCCTGGCCTGATTAAACCGGGTTCAGTCTTCACCCTCCCCCAGCTGCTTTAGCCGGGCGTCGCTGATGCCGAAGTGGTGGGCTATCTCGTGCTTGACCACCCGCTGAATCTCGGTGCCGATGTTGCCCCCGTAGCGGCACTTGGCCTCGATTGACCGCTGGAATATGGTTATCTTGTCCGGCGGCACCAGCCCGTAGTATCCGCCCCGCCTGGTCCGGGGCACCCCCTCGTAGAGGCCGAGCAGTGTTTCACCTCTCCCCAGCCCCAGATGGCGCATCTGGTCGGGGGTGGGGTAGTCCTCCACGACGATATCTATGTTCTCCAGCCTTTCCAGAAACTCCTCGGGCAGGCCATCCACCGCCTGAGCCACCAGCCGTTCAAAACTTTCTCTGTCCATCACTTAAACCGGTTTAGCTTCATTATAGCATTGTGGTATAATTTCTGGGCAAGTCTTACAGGTTATACTTTCTGACAACTGGAAAATGAGTACTGAGCTAAGCAGGCTGGTCGTTCTGATAAAGGGAGGCGGGGAGGTGGCCAGCGGGGTGGCCCACAAGCTGGCCCGCGCCCGCTTCCGCGTCTGCCTGACCGAGACCTCCCAGCCCCTGGCCGTCAGCCGGGGGGTTGCCTTCTGCGAGGCGGTCTATGACGGGGAAAAAGAGGTGGAGGGTATGACCGCCCGGCGGGTCGAATCGGCCAGTGAGATCCTGAAGTTATGGCGGGACGGCCGGATAGCCATCGTCGTTGACCCTAAAACATCGGTCAGGAAAGCAATTAAACCAGAGGTGCTGGTTGACGCCATAATGGCTAAAAAGAACCTGGGTACGGGGATTGGCCATGCCCCCCTGGTCATCGGGCTGGGGCCCGGCTTCCGGGCGGGTAAAGATGTCCACATGGTGGTGGAGACCAACAACAGCGAGAGGCTGGGCCGAGTAATCCTTGATGGGGAGGCCGAGAAGGACACCGGAGTCCCCATCGCTATCGGCGGCCTGACCCATGAGCGGGCGCTGCATGCTGCCGTAGACGGCCTTTTCTTGACTGACCGGGATATAGGTGACCCGGCCAGCGCCGGCGAGGTGATAGCTACGGTGGCCGGAAAGCCGGTCAGGGCGGAGATAGACGGTATAGTCCGGGCCATGCTGCGGCACGGGACAGAGGTTGAAAAGGGGACCAAGCTGGGCGAGATTGACCCTTCCGGGAATAAGGAGGACTGTTATACCATCCGCCCCAGGGTAAGGGCCATTGCCGGCGGGGTCTTAGAGGCGATAATGATGCGCTACAATGTTTAGGGGTTAGAGAGATGAATGATATCTACCAGGAGATAGTCAGGGTTAAGGCCGAGGGTGAGGAGGCGGCGCTGGTCACCGTGGTTTCGGCCAGCGGTTCCACGCCCAGAGAAGAAGGGGCCAAGATGCTGGTTAGGCCCGACGGAAGCATCATCGGGACAATCGGCGGCGGCAGCCTGGAAGCCCAGATAATCAAGGAAGCGGTTAAGGTAATAAAACAGGGCAAGCCCAAGCGCCTGCACCGGAGCCTGACCGCTAAAGAAGCTGGGGAGGAGGGGATGATATGCGGGGGAGACCTGGAGGTTTTTATAGAGCCTATCCTGACCCCGCCTAAATTATATATATTCGGCGGCGGCCATATCGCGCTGGCGCTGACCAGGATGGGCAAGCTCTGCGGCTTTAATATTGCTGTTGTTGACGACCGGGCTGAATTTGCCAGCGCCGAGAGGTTCCCCGAAGCCGAGGTTATTCTGGCCGGGGACTTCCCCAAATCATTCCCCAAGATAAAGATAGATAACTCAAGCTACATCGTGATTGTTACCCATGGTCACCAGCACGACGAGGTGGTGCTGGAGTGGGCGGTGGGCACCCCGGCCAAGTATATCGGCATGATAGGCAGCAAAACCAAAAACGAGACTATATACTCCCACCTGCTGGCCAGGGGAATATCCCGGGAGCAGCTGGACAGGGTTCATGCCCCGATTGGCCTGGAGATAGAGGCGCAGACACCGGAGGAGATAGCCGTCAGTATCCTGGCGGAGGTCATCAAGGTTAGACGGTCGTCCTAGCGCTAAGACAGGGGTTTACAGAGGATTTCCCGTACTTTAAGGTCGAAAAAGTCCTCGGAGTTGACCGGCCTCAGCACCACCGCCGTATCCGCCCCCCGGCTGGTTCCGCCGATGACGATGATATCCTCGTCGGTGCGCACCAGGCCGGCATCGGCCGCCATGAGGGTGATTTCACAGACTACCTTCATGCCCTGCCCGAATATACGCAGTGTGTTGGCCATCACCTCCTCAAAGAGGTACATCTTGAACTTCTTGCGCATCGCTCTGCCCAGGCCGGAAAAGGTGTGGGTGGCGGTAAGCACGGTGCCGCCGGCGCTTATTACCTTCCGGCGGTTCTCCTCGGTGAACTCTTGGACGTTGGGCCCCATCATGCCGGTAAAGTGGCTGACCACCACTATTCTGGCCCCCTTGAAGACCTCCATCGCCCTGAGGGCGGTATCCCCGGTGTTGGAGGCTACCAGTATGGTTTTTATGCCCAGCTCTTCCGCCCTGCGGCTGGCCAGGCGCAGTACTTCATCGGTGTTCTTCTTGCCGGGTTCGGCAAAATAGACTATCTTAGCTTCCATTATTTCTGCTAACCTCCTGTCGGCTTTCCGCAGTGCGGGCAATCGGGGTCTTTTTTAATTTTAAATTCGGTGAATTTCATATTCAGCCCGTCGTAGACTAAAAGTCTATCGGCCAGCAGCTGCCCCATACCCACCAGGTACTTTATCACCTCGGTGGCCTGGATGCAGCCGATGACGGCCGGGGTAACCCCGATTACCGGGAATGTCTCTTTAGGTATAGCGCCCCGGTAGACACATCTCAGGCAGGCGGTTTTGCCCGGTATCACCGTCATGGCCCGGCCCTCAAAGCCGTGGACCGCACCGTGAAAGAAGGGGATATTTTTTTCTATGGCGGTTTTATTGAGCAGATAGCGGGTGGGCAGATTGTCCATGGCATCGACGATAAGGTCACAGCCGGCCGCCAGCCGGGAGATGTTGGCTTCGGTTATCTTTTCCTCGATGGCCTCTATGGCCACGTCCGGGTTCAGTTGCTTTAGCTTGCTTTCGGCCGAACTGACCTTTTTCTGGCCGATGTCCTCCGGCCAGTGCAGCACCTGCCGGTTCAGGTTGCTCAGTTCCACGCTGTCGTGGTCAACGATGCGGAGTGTGCCCACTCCGGCGGCGGCCAGATAGGTGGCTGATGACGAGCCCAGTCCGCCGATGCCGGCAATAAAGACCCTGGCTTTTTTAAGCCTCTCCTGCCCTTTAAGCCCGAAACCTTTGAGCATCATCTGGCGGGCGTACTTTTCCTGCTCGTTTTTGGTAAGCATTTTGCGCTCCACAATGGTAACTAACTCCTACGGGTAAAGCAAGCCTTAAAGGGTGGGTTTTACCTCTTTATCCTCCACTCGTTGGCGTAGAGGTTCATCGTTCTATCGCGGGCAAAGCCGATGAGGGTTACCCCCAGGTCCCGGGCCAGCCTTACCCCCAGGTCAGTCGGGGCGGCCCTGGAGATAAGCAGGGGCACGTTTCTGCTGGCTACCTTGAGCAATATCTCCGATGAGACCCGCCCGCTGGTGATTAGCAGACGCCCGGCTGTGGGTATATTATTCAATAGACATTCACCGAAGACCTTGTCGATGGCATTATGCCGGCCGATATCTTCGTTGAAGACCAGAATGTTTTTAGCGTTGCCCAGGGCGGCGCTGTGCACCCCGCCGGTGGCTTTGAATACTTCGGAGCGCTGAGCAAAATCGTCTATGAGGGCGAAGACCTGGGATGGTGATATTTCAATATCGGAATCGACCTTTGCCTGACCGCGGGCAGGCTGAATGTCCCTTTTCGTCGTCACCCTTACCGTGCCCCCGGGCGGGTCAACGTCTATCTTGTTGATATCGTCTTTGCCCTCTATCAGGCCTTCAGAGGCCAGGAAACCGACCGCCATGTAGTCCAGATTCCGGGGGGAACAGAGCCGGGTGGCCACCTCCTGGTTATTCAGGGTGATGGTGAGCCTAAACTCCCTGGCCACTACATCGGTAGTGTTTTCCCTGCCTGCCTCGGTGATGCGCCATATCGGAAATTGCTCTACATTATCTGGCATCGCTACCTCTATGTTATATTATATAGGTTTTTCCCTTTTGCGCCTATCCCGCCGGCTTTTGTCTTGGCGTGCTGCCTGATTTAATGTTACAATGTTGGCTGTTGCAGTTTCTGTCTTCAAGCCGCATCTGTTTAAAATAGGGGATTTGACAAAGAGTATTGTATTTGATAATATACGGTATACGGCAACCGTTTACCGCATATAAGGAGTAAGGGTGAGGAAGGTCTACGTTAAGGAAGAGGTCTGCATCGGCTGTCGCCTCTGCGAGGTGTACTGCCAGCTGCAGCACGCCCACACCAAAGACCTGGTCAAGGCGTTCAAGCGGGAATCGCCGCCGCCTCTGCCCCGGCTCCGGGTGGATGAGAGGGGGGTGGTATCGCTTTCGGTGCGCTGCCAGCAGTGTGAAGATGCTCCCTGCGTTCAGGCCTGCCTTACCGGCGCTCTTGAGCGCGACCCGGAGAGCCGGCTGGTTAAGTTGGACGAGGAGAAGTGTATCGGCTGCTGGACCTGCCTGCTGGTCTGCCCGCTGGCGGCGATAAAACAGGATACCGAGCAAAAGAAGGCGCTGAAATGCGACCTCTGCCAGGGGGAGGAAATTCCGGTCTGCGTGGCTAACTGCCCCAATGAGGCGCTAGTCTATGTTGAGGTGCCGGACGGAAGTTCCGTGGTGGAAAGCGGTTGACCTAATAAAAGAGGAGGTGCTTTGATGTCTTACAACTGGGGACCACACTATATCGTTCCTTCAGAGGTGTTGAAGAAGTATTCGGGGAATGTTCTGTTGCGGGAGGAGCTGGAAGAGGAACTGCTGGGCAAGGAACTGGCGGAGCTGGGTCTTACCGGGCCTATCCTGCGGATAACCAACCCCTGGTACTACCGCCAGAAGAATGCCAGTACCTGGATAAAAATCGGTGAGTCCAGGGACAAGCAGGATAACTTTTCGGTGAGGTGGGACACCACCGGCCTGAAAAACGGGCAGTACGAGATACTGGGGTTAATGCACGTCTTTGTCAAGAAGGACAGTGAGGAAACCGCCATCGCCCGGCAAAATGTGGTGGAAGTTACCGTAGATAATTGAACACAGGTGGACAGGGGGAAGGATTTTAAATGATTGCCATAATCGATTATGGAGCTGGCAACCTGCGCAGCGTGGTTAACGCCGTCAGCCGGCTGGGTTATGAGGCTGAGGTAGTCAGTAGCCCTGAAGAGGTGCTCGGTGCTGAGGCGGTTATCCTGCCCGGGGTGGGCGCCGCCGCCGATACCATGGCCAGTTTGCGGAAATCGGGGCTGGACAGCGCGGTTAAGCGCTTTATTGCCGAGGGGCGGCCCTTTTTGGGGGTCTGCATCGGGATGCAGGTCCTCTTCGGCGGCACCGAGGAGGGCGGCTGGCATGAGTGCCTGGGCATAATCCCCGGCGCGGTGCGCAAGTTCGCCCCGGGCTTAAAGATTCCCCACATGGGCTGGAACCAGGTAAAGCAAAAGGTTGCTCACCCCGTCTTCGAGGGCATACCCGACGAGGCCAACTTTTATTTTGTCCACAGCTACTTTGCCAAGCCGGAGGACGGGTCGATGGTGGCCGGTGAGACCGAGTACGGCATACCGTTCTGCAGCGTGGTAGCTAAAGATGACCTGGTGGCCACCCAGTTCCACCCGGAGAAGAGTGGGGAGGTGGGGCTAAAGATTTACGATAATTTCATCAGGGTTGCCCTGGGAGAAAAGGCGGGCAGGCGGAAGTAAATGGCCAGGACAGAGAAAGTAAAATATCTGATTATCGGTAACTCGGCGGGCGGTATCGGTGCCGCCGAGGCTATCCGGGGGTTGGACGGGGTGGGGACGGTGGCTATCGTCTCCGACGAGCCATACTCGGCCTACTCGCGGCCGCTTATCTCGGAACACCTGTCCGCGGGGCGTCCTTTAGAGAAGATGCTCTACCGCCCCCCCGATTTCTACGAGCAGAATAAAATCAAAACTATATTCGGCGATAAGGTTAAGCGGATTAATTTCAGTGAGCATAATATCGAGCTGGAAAGCGGGCGAATCATAAGCTGGCAGAAACTGCTGCTGGCTACCGGCGGGGTGCCTATCGTGCCCGATAATATGGAGGGTAAAGACCTGAAGGGGGTATTCACCTTTACCACCCTTGATGATGCTAAAGCAATCGATAGGTTCCTGAAGCGGCGCCAGGGCAGGATAAAGGCGGTGGTCATCGGTGGGGGGCTTATCGGGGTGAGCGCCACCGAAGCCCTCTTAAAGAGGGGGGTTGAGGTAAGCATCGTCGAGATGAAGGACTTTATTCTGAACACTATCCTTGATGAAGAAGCAGCCAACTTTGAGGCCGAGGCTCTGATTAAGGCTGGAGTTGACATAATAACCGGGCATACCGTGGCTAAAATAAACAGCAGTCGGCTCGGCGAGGTCAACGGCGTCAGCCTGGACGACGGGCGGTCTATGGTCTGTGATATGGTCGTCGTCGCCATCGGCGTTACGCCGCGCCTTGACCTGGTGTCTAATAACGGGGTTAAGACCAACCGGGGCATAATCGTTGACCGCCGCATGAAAACCTCGGTTCCCGGTGCCTATGCCTGCGGGGATGTGGCCGAGGCCTATGATTTCGTCTACGGGGAGAACCGGCTGACCCCGGTCTGGCCCAACGCCTATACCGGGGGGAGAGTCGCCGGCCTGAACATGGCCGGTAAGAAGGCGGAATACGGCGGCGGCACCGCCATGAACGCCCTCAAGTATTTCGGGGTGAATATCGTCTCGGCGGGCATGGTGACTCCGCCCGATGACAGCTATGAGGTTATTATAAAGAGGGGTGCCGGAATATATAAAAAGGTGATAATTAAAGGTGGGCAGGTACAGGGCCTGGTCTTTGTCGGCGATATCGAGAAAGCGGGCATCATCTACAATCTGATGAAGGACAGGGTAAACGTGGAGGCTTTTAAAGAAACGCTGGTGGCCGACGACTTCGGCCTGGCCTCTCTGCCGGAGGAAATCTGGTGGGAGAAGCTGCAAATACCGAAATCCGAGGAGGCTGCCATAGTGCCTCAGACTGAGCCGCTGGAAGAAGAGGTCATGGATGAATAGCCTTGCTATGGGGAGAGACTGACGTGAGAGACATCAGGCAGATAAATAACCCCAATAATGATAACAAGATAATCGACGCCTGCTCCATATTCGGGGCGATGGATACCACCGGCCGGCGCTTTTCCGGCGAGGGCGTCATCAGGGCTATTGCCAATATGCACGACCGCGGCAACGGACTGGGCGGTGGTTTTGCCGTCTACGGCCTCTATCCGGAATACGCCGACCAGTACGCCTTTCATATTATGTTCTTGAGCCAGCAGGGGAGGCAGGAGACGGAGGCGTTTCTAAAAGAGAATTTTAAAATCATAGAGCAGGAAGAGGTGCCGACGAAGCCGGTGCCGGTAATCAAGGACCCGCCGCTGATCCGGCGCTATTTTCTTGACATAAAAAGACCCGGCCGGAAGTCCGGTGATGACTATGTTCTGGCCAGGGTTATGGACATAAACACCAAATTGTCTGACAGCTTTGTCTTTTCCAGCGGTAAGAACATGGGTGTATTCAAGGGGGTGGGCTACCCCGAGGAGATAGCCGACTACTTCTGCCTGGAGCAGTACCGGGGCTACCTCTGGACGGCCCACGGGCGGTTCCCCACCAATTCCCCCGGATGGTGGGGCGGGGCGCACCCCTTCTGCATACTGGACTGGACGGTTATTCACAACGGCGAGATTTCGTCCTACGGGATAAATAAGCGCTATCTGGAGCAGTTCGGCTACCAGTGCACCATGCAGACCGATACCGAGGTGGTGGCCTATGCCGTTGACCTGCTAATGCGCCAGCACCACCTGCCCTTGGAGATAGTGGCCAAGATACTGGCCCCGCCCTTCTGGGAGGCTATCGGGCGTATGCCGCCGGAAGAGCAGAAGCTGATGCGGGCGCTGCGCCAGGTGTACGGCAGCCTGCTCCTGAACGGGCCATTCGCCGTAATTATCGCCCACCACGGCGAGATGATAGGGCTGACCGACCGCATCCGCCTGAGGCCGCTTACTGTTGGGGAAAAGGGGGAGATGCTCTATTTGTCTTCCGAGGAATCGGCCATCCGGCTGATCGCCCCCGATTTAGATAAGGCCTGGATACCGATGGGCGGGCAGCCTGTCGTGGGCAGATTAAAGACAGGGGCTAAAAAGCCGAGAGTAACCGCCGGGGAGGCCAAATAAAGTGCTGACCAAGCGGATTATACCCTGCCTGGATGTTAAAGGCGGGCGGGTGGTCAAGGGGAAGAGCTTCGTCCAGCTGCGTGATGCTGGAGACCCGGTGGAGCGGGCCGATTTTTACTATAAGGAAGGCGCCGACGAGCTGGTCTTTCTGGACATTACGGCCACACCGGAGGGGCGCGATACCATGGTTGATGTCGTCGAGCGTATTTCAGAGAAGGTATTCATGCCGCTTACCGTGGGCGGGGGGCTGCGCACCATCGCCAACATGCGGCGTATGTTATTGGCTGGCGCTGATAAGGTCTCGATCAATACCGAGGCGGTGCTCAAACCAAATTTGATTAAAGAGGGCGCCGAAAAGTTCGGTAGCCAGTGCATCGTGGTGGCTATTGACGCCAAGAGGGTGAACGGGGGGAAGCAGCCCAGGTGGGAGGTCTATATTAACAGCGGCCAGAAGCCGACCGGGCTTGACGCCATCGAGTGGGCCAAAAGGGTGGTTGAGCTTGGCTCCGGCGAGATAATGCTGACCAGCATGGACGCCGACGGGCACCAGACGGGCTATGACAACGAGCTTACCCGCGCTATTTCCGAGGCAGTGAGCGTGCCGGTGATTGCCAGCGGCGGCGCCGGCAGCCCGGAAGACCTCTATCAGGCATTGATTTTGGGCAAGGCCGATGCCGTGCTGGCGGCCAGCATCTTCCACTACGGGACCTACTCCATCAATGATATAAAGAAATATCTGGCCGAGCGGGGAATACCAGTAAGGATTTAGGGGAAAAACGATGAAGACCTATATAGCACCCAAGTTTCTGGTAAAGCGGGATCCGGAGCGCTGCATCCAGTGTAAGGTCTGCGTCAACCAGTGCAGCTTTGACGCCAACTACTATGACGCCGAGGACAACGAGGTCAGGAGCCGCGAGGAGAACTGCGTCGGCTGCCACCGCTGCGAGGTATTTTGCCCCACCCAGGCGCTGACCATCAGCCGCAGCCCGCAGGAATACCGCGAGAACTATAACTGGCGCCCCGAGGTGGTCGAGGACATCTTAAAGCAGGCCGAGACCGGCGGGGTGCTGCTCACCGGCATGGGTGACGATAAGGGGCAGAGAATCTACTGGGACCACCTGGTGCTCAACGCCAGCCAGGTGACCAACCCCTCCATCGACCCCCTCCGTGAGCCGATGGAGCTGACCACCTGGCTGGGGCGGAAGCCCGACCGGCTGGAGCTTGATAAATCCAATAATCTAAAAACGAGGCTGGCCCCCCAGGTGAGGCTGGAGGTGCCGGTAATGTTCGCCGCCATGTCCTACGGGGCGGTGAGCCTTAATGTGCACCAGTCTTTGGCTAGGGCGGCCACCGAAATGGGCACCCTCTGGAACACGGGAGAAGGCGGGCTTCACCCCAGCCTCTATAAATACGGCGATAACACCATCGTCCAGGTGGCCTCCGGGCGCTTCGGCGTCCAGGCCGACTACCTGAACGCGGGAAGGGTGGTCGAGATTAAAATCGGCCAGGGGGCCAAGCCGGGAATCGGCGGACATTTACCCGGAGAGAAGGTAAGCGCCGAGGTATCTTTAACGCGGATGATCCCCCAGGGTACCGATGCTTTATCGCCGGCGCCCCAGCACGATATTTACTCTATCGAAGACCTGGCGCAGCTGATATACGCTTTGAAAGAGGCGACCAACTACACCAAGCCGATATCGGTCAAGATTGCCGCCGTTCACAACTCGGCGGCCATCGCCAGCGGCATGGTGCGTGGCGGCGCCGATATTATCGTCCTCGACGGGCTGAGAGGCTCCACCGGGGCGGCGCCTAAAGTAATAAGGGATAACGTGGGCATTCCCATCGAGCTGGCGCTGGCCTCGGTTGACACTCGTCTGCGTGAAGAGGGGATACGAAACCAGGCCTCTATTGTAGTCTCCGGCGGCATCAGGAACAGCGGTGACGTGGTCAAGGCCATCGCCTTGGGGGCGGACGCCGTATATATCGGCACGGCGGCGCTTATCGCCCTGGGCTGCCATGTCTGCCAGCAGTGCCACACCGGCAAGTGCGCCTGGGGCTTGTGCACCACCGACCTCCGTCTGACCAAGCGGGTCAACCCCGATATCGGCGCCCGGCGGCTGGCCAATTTATTAAGAGGCTGGAGCATCGAGCTAAAAGATATACTGGGCGGGCTGGGGGTCAACGCTATCGAGAGCCTGAGGGGCAACCGACTGCACCTGAGAGGTGTCGGCTTAAGCGATACCGAGCTGGAAATTCTGGGAGTAGGGATGGCCGGGAGCTAGCAATGGCGAGCCGAAAGAACTCAGTGGTTAAGATGGATGCCGGTGGCGTTTACTACCGGGAGCTTAACGCTAATTTAAGAAAGGCCTTGACCGACAGCGTGCGCCGCATCGAGCTCCGCAACGTCCACGGGCAGCGCTATATCGGCACCGACCTGGATAAGCCGGTGGAGATTGAGATATTCGGCACCCCCGGCAACGACCTGGGGGCCTTTATGAACGGGCCCAGGATTATCGTCCACGGCAACGCCCAGGACGGCTGCGGCAATACCATGAACGACGGCGAGATAGTAGTTCACGGCCACGCCGGCGATATTATCGGGCTATCGGCCCGGGGCGGCAAAATATTCGTCCGTGAGGACGTGGGCTACCGGGCCGGCATCCACATGAAGGAGTACCGGGACCGGAAGCCGGCGCTGGTTATCGGGGGCACCGCCCAGGACTTTGTCGGCGAGTACATGGCCGGAGGGGTGCTGATTTTACTGGGCCTGAATTTAAAGAAGGGCGAGAACCATAAAGCCAATTTCATCGGCACCGGCATGCACGGCGGCGTTATCTATTTAAGGGGCAATGTCGAGGAGCACCAGCTGGGCAAAGAAGTGGGAGTTGCCCGGCTTGAGGAGGCCGACCTTGAGGTTCTCAAGCAGCTGGTCGGCGAGTTCGCCGCCCACTTCGGCTACGATGCCGACGAGATATTAAATCATAAGTTTATCAAGCTTTTCCCACGCTGGCTGCGGCCCTACGGCCGGCTCTATGCCTATTGATGGGGGTGGACCATGCTGCGGTTGCTGATGATAGCTCAAGAGACCGAGGCGCTGGCCGAACTGCGTTCCCAAATCACCCGGAGCGGCTTTGCCTGTGCTATCATCCCCCACGGCCAGGAGCTGGCCGGGGAGATAGCCACTCACCGCCCCGATTTAGTTCTGGTCGAAATAGACGGTAGCCTGCCTGCTACTGAGATACAGGAAATCGTCCGGGGACTGAAAGGGGAAAGGCGCCTTCCGGTTATAGCCCTGCTCCCCGGGGATATCCTGGACAGCCTTAACGGAAATCTAGATATCGATGATTTCATCACCAGCCCCGGCGACGGGCGGGAGCTGGTCTTAAGGGCGAAGAGGCTTCTAAGCAAAGCCCGGAACATTGACGGTGGCGAGCTAATCAAGTGCGACGGCCTGTCGATAGACCTGGCCAGGTGTGAGGTGACTTTAGAGGGCGAAATAATCGAGCTTACCTTTAAAGAGTATGAGCTGCTCAAGTTCCTGGCCAGCCACCGGGGCCGTGTCTATGACCGTGAAGCCCTGCTTAACCGGGTCTGGGGCTACGACTACTACGGCGGCGACCGGACGGTGGACGTGCACGTGCGGAGACTCAGGAGCAAGATTGAAGACGCCAAACACACCTTCATCGAGACGGTGAGAAATATCGGCTACCGCTTTAAGGCTTAACTAAAGCCCCGATTTATCCGTCTGTAACCTAAATTTAACCCCCCTGTAATCTGTTGGAAACAATCGCCGCTTAAACTGGAGATAGCTGCAAACTTTGGGGGGTTAAATGATAAACACCGGAGATACCGCCTGGATACTGGTCTCAGCGGCGCTGGTGCTGCTGATGACACCGGGGCTGGCTCTATTTTATGGCGGCATGGCCCGGCGCAAAAACCTGCTCTCCACCATTATGATGAGCTTTGCCATCATGGGGCTTATCGGCGTGCTCTGGGCGCTCTGGGGCTACAGCCTGAGCTTCGGCTCTGATAACGGCGGTTTTATCGGGGGGCTTAATTTCCTGGGTCTGGCTAACGTGGGCATGGGGCCTTCCGATGTCTATGCCGACACCGTGCCCCACCTGGCCTTTATGGTTTTTCAGGGGATGTTTGCCGTCATCACCGTCGCCCTGATTACGGGGGCGGTGGTGGAGAGAATCAAGTTCAGCGCCCTGATGCTTTTTGCGGCGCTGTGGGTGACTCTTGTTTACGCCCCGGTGTGCCACTGGGTTTGGGGTAGCGGTGGCTGGCTTGGCAGCTTGGGTGTTCTCGACTTTGCCGGCGGCGCCGTTGTTCATATTAATGCCGGCGTTTCCGCCTTGGCCCTGGTCATGCTGCTGGGCAGGCGCAGGGGTTTCCCCGGAGACATAATGGAGCCGAACAATATCCCCCTGGTGGCCCTCGGCGCCGGCCTGCTCTGGTTCGGCTGGTTCGGTTTCAATGCAGGCAGCGCCCTGGCCGCCAATGGGCTGGCGGCTAACGCCTTCGTCGCCACCAACCTTTCCGCTGCCGCCGCCGGCTTCACCTGGATGGTGCTTGGCTGGATACACCGCCGCCCCAGCCTGCTGGGAACGGTTACCGGAGCCGTGGCCGGGCTGGTGGCTATTACGCCGGCGGCCGGTTTCGTTACTCCCATTGCCGCTATTCCGATAGGCGTTATCGTGGCCGTGGTCTGCTACTACAGTATCGTGCTGATGAAAAATAAACTTAAGTTTGACGATTCCCTGGACGTTTTCGCCGTTCACGGCGTGGGCGGTATCTGGGGGGCACTGGCTACCGGTATCTTCGCCAGCTCGGCAGTTGCAGGGGCGCCCGGTCTGCTGGAGGGTAATGCCGGTCAGTTGTTGACGCAGTTTATCGGCGTGGTGGCTGTGGCCGCCTTTGCTTTCGCCGCTACCTGGGTGCTGGGCAAGCTGGTTGACGTTACCGTCGGCCTGAGGGTGGGCCAGATGGACGAAACCGTTGGGCTTGACCTTTCCCAGCACGGCGAGAGGGCTTACGGAGGGCTGCTCCGGTGAAAAAGATAGAGGCGATTATCCGGGAAGAGAAACTGGACGCCGTTAAGAAGGCGCTTGAGGAGGAGAGCTATTTCGGTATGACCGTCAGCGAGGTCAGCGGGCGGGGCAAGCAGAAGGGAATCCCTCTGCAGTGGCGGGTGGGGGAATACCGGGTGGATTTGCTGCCCAAGCTCAAGATAGAGCTGGTGGTGCTGGATGAGGATGTCCCCGTTGCCATAGACGCCATCATCCGCAACGCCAGGACGGGCGAGACCGGCGACGGCAAGATTTTCGTCCTGCCGGTGGAGCACGTGGTGCGCGTCCGCACCGGTGATGCCGACGAAAATGCCATCTAGAAGGTTGCGAGGTGAAGCAGTATGTAGTACATTTATGATAATAAGTACATTTAAAGTAAAGCAGCTGAATTCTATAAATAACTATTACCAGAGGAGGTGGTAGCAATGGCCAATAAGAGCCGAGAAGAGGCTAATGATTACATCTTAAAGATGGCCAAGGAGCATAACGTTAAGTTTATCCGGCTGTGGTTTACCGATATCCAGGGCATACTCAAGAGCTTTGCCATTACCGTTGAGGAGCTGGAAGGAGCCATGACCGAGGGCATGGGCTTTGACGGGTCGTCAATACAGGGGTTTGCCCGGATTGACGAGAGTGACATGGTGGCCATGCCCGACCCGGATACCTTCCGGCTGCTGCCCTGGCGGCCGCGTGAGCACAATGCCGTGGCCCGCATGTTCTGCGATGTCTTGAGGCCGGGGGGTGAGCCTTTTGAGGGTGACCCCAGATTTGTCCTCAAGAGGAACCTTAAGCGGGCAGCCGACCTGGGCTACACTTTTTATGTGGGGCCGGAGCTGGAGTTCTTCTATTTCCAGGACTCCGAGAGCACGGTGCCGCTGGACCAGGGGGGCTACTTTGATATGACTCCCCGGGACGCCGCCATCGAGATGAGGAAGGATTCCGTTCTGGCCCTGGAGGATATGGGTATCGGGGTTGAGTATTCTCATCACGAGGTCGCCCCCAGCCAGCATGAGATAGATATGAGATACACCGATGCCCTGACCATGGCCGATAACGTGATGACCTATCGCCTTGTTGTCAAAGAGGTGGCCCTCAGGCACGGGGTCTACGCCACCTTTATGCCCAAGCCCATCTTCGGCATCAACGGCAGCGGCATGCATGTCCACCAGTCACTTTTCAAGGGCGAACGGAACGCCTTCTTTGATAAAAATGATGACTATCACCTGTCCAAGGTAGCCAGGAGCTATATTGCCGGACTGCTGGCGCACGCCCCGGAGATTACCGGCGTCTGCAATCAGTGGGTCAACTCCTATAAGCGGCTGGTTCCCGGCTACGAGGCGCCGGTCTATCTTTCCTGGGCGCGGCGCAACCGCTCTGACCTGATCAGAGTGCCGGAATACCGGCCGGGCCGTGAAAAGGCGACCAGAATTGAGTTCAGGTCTCCTGACCCCGCCTGCAACCCCTACCTCACCTTCAGCGTTATGCTGGCCGCCGGGCTGGAGGGCATTGAGAAGGGGCTGGAGCCGCCTCCGCCCGTGGAGGAAAATGTCTACGAGATGACCGGCCAGGAAAGGGAGCAGCGGGGGATAAGCACCCTGCCGGCCAGCCTGCTGGAAGCCATCCTGTTAGCCGAGAAAAGCGAGCTGGTGCGCAAGGCTCTTGGTGAGCACGTCTTTGAGGCTTTTATCCAGAACAAGAAGATAGAGTGGAACCAGTACCGTGCTCAGGTAACCGAATACGAGCTGAAGAAATACCTGCCCATATTGTAAGTCCACAGGGAGGCCGCTATGCCACAGTTGGGTGATGCCCGCCGGCTGCGCATTGGGATGGCTCAACTCAACGCCACCGTGGGTGATTTTGCCGGCAACCGGCAGAAAATCCTGGATGCCATTAAAGAGGCCCGGTCTCTGGGGGTAGACCTGCTCGCTTTCCCCGAACTGGCTACCTGCGGCTATCCCCCCGAAGACCTCCTCTTTAAGCCCAAGTTTATCGCCGAAAACCTGCGCTCGCTGGATAAGATAGTCGAGGCTTCATCGGGTCTTACTGTCGTTGTCGGCTTCGTTGACGCCAGAGAGGATATATACAATGCGGCGGCCGTAATTCATGACGGCAAACTGGCCGGAGTCTATCACAAGATATACCTGCCCAACTACGGCGTCTTCGATGAGAACCGCTACTTCCGGGCTGGTGACGAATGCCCGGTGTATATTGTCGGCGGCATCGGGCTGGGCATCAATATCTGCGAGGACATCTGGTATGAGGATGGGCCGGCTACCGCCCAGGCCAGCGCCGGGGCCGAGGTCATCGTCACCATCAGCGCCTCGCCCTATCACTTCGGCAAGGTGGACTTGAGGGAAAGAATGATAGCCACCCGCGCCGCAGACAACGTGGCTATCTTTACTCATACCAACCTGGTGGGGGGGCAGGACGAGCTGGTCTTCGATGGTGGTAGCCTGGTGGTGGATGAGAAGGGGCGGTTGCTGGCCCGGGGTAAACAGTTTGAGGAAGACCTGGTGGTAGCTGACCTGGATGTTGAATCGGTCTTCCGCACGCGTCTGCACGACCCCAGGTGGCGCAAAGAGCCGTTGCCTGCCGGGGAGCTTAGGTGGCCCACCCCGAGAATAGTGGTATCCGAAGCGCCGTTTAGTGTGGGAAAACCGGCGCTGCCTCCCAGGCAGGTTGAGCTGCGTGGCCTGCCCGATGAGGTCTACCAGGCGCTGGTGCTGGGCACTGGCGACTATGTCCGCAAGAACGGCTTTGAGAAGGTATTAATCGGTCTTTCCGGGGGGCTGGATTCAAGCTTGGTGGCGGCCATTGCCGTTGACGGGCTGGGCAAGTCCAACGTGGTCGGGGTGGCCATGCCTTCAAGGTACTCTTCCCCCGGCAGCCTTTCCGATGCCGAGCTTCTGGCCAAAAATCTGGGCATCAAACTGCTGACCATCCCCATCGAGAAGGTATTTAAAGCCTATCTGGATACGCTGGCCGAAGCCTTTAAGGGGACGGAACCCGATGTAACCGAGGAGAATATCCAGGCACGTATAAGGGGTAATCTGCTGATGGCGCTGTCCAACAAGTTCGGCTGGCTGGTGCTGACCACCGGCAACAAGAGCGAGATGGCTACCGGCTACACCACACTGTACGGGGACATGGCCGGAGGTTTTGCCGTGATAAAGGATGTGCCCAAGACCATGGTCTATGAGCTGGCTGGCTACCGGAACCGGCTTTCCGATTCCGAAATAATACCAGCGGCTATTATTGATAAACCCCCTTCGGCGGAGCTAAGGCCCGGGCAGAAAGACACCGACACCCTGCCCTCGTATGAGCGGCTTGACCCGGTGCTTACGGCCTATGTCGAGGAAGATAAGAGCGTCGAGCAGATTATCGTCCTGGGCAATGATGAAAAAGTGGTCAGGCGGGCGGCCCGGCTGGTGGACACCAGCGAGTACAAGCGCCGCCAGGCACCGCCGGGGGTCAAGATAACCCCCAGGGCCTTCGGCCGGGACCGCAGGCTGCCCATAACCAACCGCTTCAAGGGTTCATAAGGCGGTTCGTTTTCTTGGTTAGGCGTGTTATAATACTGGAAAATCTTTAGCAGGGAATGGAGAAGCTGATGGCGGAACAGGTTGTCGGCTCCGATGCCGAAGGTAAGCTAATATCCATCCTGAAAATCTTAAGCGAGTCCTCGGACTCCATGGGGTCAATCACTATCGCCCGCCGGCTTGAGGACGAGGGGGTTTTCCTGAGCGAGAGGGCGGTGAGGTATCACCTGAGGATAGCCGACGAGCGCGGCTATACCCAGCCGGCCGGCCGGGACGGGCGGATGATTACTCCCAAAGGGCGGCAGGAGGTTAAGGAAGCCCTGGCCCCGCAGCACCTGGGTTTTGTGCGCGAGAAGCTGGAGATGCTGGCTTACCAGACCACCTTCGACCCGGTGAAGCGCAGCGGCCAGCTGCCCATAAATACGTCTCTTGTTGCTAAGGACAAGTTCGAAAAGGCGCTCTCGGTGATGAAGGACGCCTTTAAGGCCGGGATTTGCGTCAGCGAGCTGGTGGCCACGGCGTCGGAGGGGGAGAAGCTGGGGGCGGCGGTTGTGCCCGCCGGCAAAATTGGCTTTGCCACCGTTTGCAGCGTTGTGACCAACGGTGTGCTGCTGAAGTCCGGTGTCCCTATGGAGTTCAGGTTTGGCGGCGTGCTAGAAGTAAGAAAGTTAAATCCCAGGCGCTTTGTGGCCATAATTGACTATGCCGGTACCTCCGTCGACCCCTCCGAGCAGTTTATCCGGGCTAAGATGACCAGCGTTGGCGAAGCCTCCCGGACGGGGAGTGGCAAGATACTGGGCGTTTTTCGGACGATACTGGCGCCGGCCAGGGAAGTCTTCGAGGAGAAGGTAGCCCTGCTTAAAGAGGTGGGCATCGGCGGTGTCTATGCCGTGGGCGATACCAGTGAGCCGATCTGCCAGATTCCGGTAGCTCTGAACCGGATTGGCATTGTGCAGCTGGGCGGTCTTAATCCGGTAGCGGCCGCAGTTGAGGCTGGAATCGAGATTGAAAACGTGGCCGAGAACGGTTTGATTGATTTCCAGGAGCTGCGCAGCTTCTGGGAGCTCTAGCTCGGATAGCCAATCCAAACAAATGTTGCCGCCACATATCTCCCCCGGTTTTTCCCTTCTTAATTTAAACGGGGACTGATTGCCCCAATTCTTAACCGGATTTTAGCATTTGGCTGCTAAAATTTTAACCAGATATATAAATATAAATGGGAAGGAGGTGAAACGGATATGTGGCGAAGCAAGAAGTTTATCATCATCACGGCGATAGTGGTGGTGGCACTGGCCGGGAGTATAGGCGGGGTAGTCCTAGCCCAGGGAAATGGTGATGATAATGGGACCCAGCCCGGGGCTCAACAGGCGGCTCTGCTGGAGAGAGTCTGTGCAATCTATGAAGACAACACGGGCACCGCCATCAACGCTGAGGATCTGCAAAACGCCTTTGCCCAGGCCCAGAGCGAGATGCGGGAAGAGGCACTGCAAAACTATCTTCAGAGCCTTGTCGACAACGGTAAGATAACCCAGGAACAAGCTGACCAGTGGAAGAGCTGGTGGCAGTCAAGACCTGAAGACTTGCCGTTTGCACATGGATTTCCCGGTCATGGCATGATGCAGCGGGGCTTCGGCGGACCTGGTGGTGGCTTCCACGGGTGTTTTGAACCGCCAGCCGCAGAATAGCCAGAAAAGCTTTATACTTAATAATTCAGCTAACCGCGAGCAGGAGAGGGGACTGGTCCCCTCTCCTTTATTATTAACAATATCTTAATATTTGTGTTATAACATAGGTAGCTGGGACGGATTATTTAGGGAGATAAGGGATGGCAGGCAAAAGGGTTCTGGTAGTTGACGATGACGCCAAAACGGTGGAACTGGTAAAGCTCTACCTGAATCGGGACGGCTACCGGGTTCTTACCGCCTATGACGGTATCGAAGCCCTGCGCCTGGCCCGGGAGGGACACCCCGACCTTATTGTCCTTGACCTGATGCTTCCCGGCATCGACGGCCTTGAGATCTGCCGCATCCTCAGGACTGAATCCGATGTGCCGGTTATTATGCTCACCGCCAAGACTACCGACCAGGACAAGCTGGCAGGCCTGGACCTGGGGGCCGATGACTATGTAACCAAGCCCTTCAGCCCCAGGGAGCTGGCCGCCAGGGTGCGAGCCGTGCTCAGGCGTCTGCCGGGGGAGCGAGGCCCGGCCGAAATTAAGCACGGCGAGCTTACCGCGAACTTCCTCAAACACGAGGCGTTTCTGACCGGAAAGCCATTGAATCTCACTGCCGTTGAGTTCAAGCTGCTGGCGGCTTTAATAAAAGAACCGGGCAGAGTGTTCAGCCGGGCACAGCTTATCGAAAACGCCCTCGGCCACGATTTTGAGGGCTTTGACCGCACCATTGACGTTCATGTCCTCAACCTGCGGCGAAAGCTTGAGCCAGACCCCAGCCACCCTGAATATATCAAGACAGTTTACGGCGCCGGCTACAAGCTCGTGGAGGTGGGAAGTGGCACATAGTTTGCAGTTTCGGCTCCTGCTGGCTTTCGCCCTGGTGGTAGTGGTCACCATCGGTGCCACCTTCTTCTTCATTTTCCATACAACCCAGAGTGCAATCAGCCAGTTTGAACAAAGGGCTGAGGATATGCGGGTCGGCAGGATAGAGGTTGAACTGTCCCAGTATTACTACCATCAAGGGGACTGGGAGGGCATTCAACCCTTCGTCGAGCAGTGGGGAAACATCCACGGACAGCGGATTATACTGACCGACAACCAGGGAATGGTAGTGGCTGATTCTCAGGGAGACCTTCTGGGAGAGCGGTACCAGGCTGATGCGCCGGGCAGGGTCATATCATTTCCGTGGGAAGAAGCCGCCATTGGCACATTTTACGTCACCCCCGAGCTGTCACCGGGGGTGGGCCTCATTTCATTACAAATCCTTTACCTGGCCATAGGCCGCTTCTTCCTCTGGGGAGGACTGGTGGCGGTGGCTATTGCCGTAGCCTTAACCTTTCTCCTGTCACGGCGGACTTTAGCCCCGGTTAAAGCCCTTACCTCTGCTGCCAAGCGGTTGGGGCGGGGGGACTTCTCCCAGAGAGTGCAGATTAAGGACAAAAGTGAACTTGGAGAACTGGCTCGGACATTCAACTCCATGGCCGGTGACCTGGAGCGCGCCGAGAAGCTGCGGCAGAATATGGTGGCTGACGTTGCCCACGAAATCAGAACCCCCCTCTCCAATATCCGGGGTTATCTGGAAGCGCTCCGTGACGGCGTGATAAAGCCGGATGCCAAAGCCATCCGTTCCCTTTACGAAGAGGCCTCGCTGCTGTCACGGCTGGTTGATGACCTGCAGGAACTGAGTCTGGCTGAGGCCGGTGAACTGAAGTTGGCGCGCCGGGCAGAGGACATCGGGGAGCTAATCAGACAGGCGGTAGCCGCAGTGGAGGCTCAGGAGAAAGCAAAAGGGCTGTCGCTGGCCGTGGAACTGCCCGACAGGCTACCGCCGGTAAATATTGACTCGCGCCGCATCGGCGAGGTGCTGCGCAATCTTCTGGAAAATGCGGTGGCGCACACCGGCAAGGGAGATACCATTACAGTGACGGCCAGACAGCTGGACAAGCTGGTAGAAATAAGCGTGACCGACAGCGGTGAGGGCATTCCGGCCAAGGAACTGCCCAATATCTTCGAGCGCTTCTACCGGGTGGACAAGTCCCGCGCCAGAGCCACCGGCGGCAGCGGTCTTGGTCTTACCATCGCCAGGCGTCTGGTGGAGGCCCACGGCGGCAGGATAGAAGTCCAGAGTGAACCGGGAAAGGGCAGCCGCTTTGCCTTCACCGTCCCCGTCGCCGAACCGGATTCTTAGTTTATCTTCTCGTCCTGAGGATGAAGACCAGCAGGGCAACGACCAGGATAGCGCCAACGCCGACAGCTATCCCTATCACGTAGGCCGGAACCTTCGGCGCCGGTTCGACTACCAGGGGTGTGGATGGAGACGGCACTATTTCCGAAGGGGCGTCTTCAGTGGTAAAGGCGTTATTCCCCCACTCACTATAATTATCGGCGCTGATAGCCCTCACCTTCCAGAAATAGCTGGTGGAATATTCAAGGTCAATATCGCAGTTCCAGGCAGCGCTGGATAGGGCGTCAGCCCCGGAAAAGTCAACCACCACCTCGGTAAAGCCATTATCTTTAGCCAGGACAAACTCGTAGCCGGCAGCCCCGTCAGCTGGGTCCCAGCTAAAGGCCGGTCTTATCGGCACGTTGTTGGCGCCGGGCAGCGGAGATACTCCGTCAGGTGTTACCAGCGGCGACCATTCTTCAATGCCGAGGGGAGAAGCAAATGATTTTAGCTCAGACCAGAGGCTCTCTATCGGCTGGGTAGCCCTGCCCCGCCAGTAATAGCTGGTGCCGCTGGCCAGCTTGACCGGGTTATTACCCTTGGTAGCGTTTATAGCCATACCGGTGGTGGTTCCCGACCATATCTCTTGAGTTGCCCCGGCATCTGCATAGATGGCTACCTCATATTCCCTGGCCCCGGCTATCTCCTCCCACTGTAAAATGAGGTCGGTGATATGGCCGGCGGAGTCAATAGTTATGATATCTCCGGCCCGGGGTGCTACGGGAATTGGCCCCGATTTACATAAAGTATCCCGGAAGCGGTAGATAATCTCATGGGCGGTATCGATAGTCCAGAGCTGGTTTTGCGTAATATCCCCGGCCAGCTTTAGATAGGGAAGAGTAGGAAAAAGCGGAGTGGGGTCAAAGGCGGTGCCGGCGGGCAGCGCCCGGTTTACCAGGCCAAACTCAACATCTTCGGGGTCGGCTTCGGTGGGGTTCACCGACCGGATTACGCCGCCGCTGGCGCCGTTGGCCGGCTCCAGTCTCAGGGCGTAGAGAGTCCCTTCGGCGCCGACGGCCAGGCCGCCGATACGCTGTCCCCCGCCCAGTTCGGTAATTGATTCGTCAATCTGCTCCCACTCATCGGAAATGCCGATAGTCCAGCGCCAGATTCCCTCATCGGCGATATTGGTGGCGGCATAGATGATGCCGTTTTCGGCAAATCTGGCATCGGCGGCTACCTGGACGTCGCCAGTACCGCCGCCGATAGCCTTACGGATCAGGCTAAAGCTCTCACCGCCGTCGGTGGAATAGGCCACCCTGCCGTCCTTGCCGCCGATAAGAATGGTCTCCTCACCGGCCAGAGCCAGCATGTTTATCTCAGTGATATAGGTATCCCCCTGGCTCTGCCAGATATGGCCGCCCCTGGTGCTCTTCTTAATAACGCCGTCGGCCAGGGCAATATAAGCGGTGTTCTCATCTTCAACCACCATATCAACCAGCTCTCCCGATGATGCCTGGCGCCAGCTCCAGGAGCTGCCGCCACTGAAGGAGACCGCCATTAGATTGCCCCCCACTTCGGCGGCGTAGATGGTACCGTCTTCATTGTAATCGGGGCTTAGCCTCAGGATGACGGCGTCGCTATCGGTATCCAGGGTCAGCACCCGCTGCCAGTACCTGCCTAAAGGGTCGCTGGTGCTGCGCCAGACACCCTCGGGGCCGTATGGACTGTAGGTGGTCACAAAAAGGCTTTCATTATCAGGCGTTGAGACCACATCAGCCAGTCTAATCTCGGTATCTATAAGCCCCAGCTGCCGCCACTTGTCGCCGTCATCAACGCTGGCCGAGAGGGCACTTTCGTCTAACGCCTCACCCTCATCGGGGAGCTGGCCGGTGCCGCAGTAGGCTATCTGGCCGTCAGGGCTCCAGCCCAGTCTGGCGTTGCCCGGGCCGGTGGGGGGCACGGTGGATAGCTCCCATTCCCAGGTTGATGGTGGGTCAAAGGGCTCAGCAGTCCGCCGCACTTGGACAGTCAGCGAGCTGGCAACAGGCTCAACATCGCCGGCAAGAAGCACACCCGAACTGGTCGTCCCGTGGTAGGCGATGCTGCTGATATCAATAGCACTACCGCCATCGACATCCAGCCGGGTTACACGGGGTGCGGCGCTGTCGTCAAGACGGTAAACATCGTCGTCAGCATCCGGCTGCCGGTCGTAGCTGACAAAGAGCCGCCGTGTTGACGCTTCACTGCCGGAGTAGTTGGAGGGCAGTGCCAGTGACGAGGTAAGGGAGACGCCGGAGGCATCGCCAGCCGGGGCGATCTCCAGCGGATAAACTACGGGCGGAAAGTCGGGCAGGTTATTCCACTCCGTTGTTTCCCCCTCAGTATCCCGCACACCCAGGCACAGCCAGGTCCTATCCTGATAGTCAGTAGCAACATCGCTGCTGCCGGTAGAGGCCACCACCAGTATGGTCATATCATCGGGATAGTCGGGAGAGTAGGCAAGCGCCGAGACCTCGCCGCCGGTGTGAGACGGGTCAATCTTCAAGCCCTGGTCCTGCCATAATGGAACCGATTTTCCTACCTGATATACCCAGACCCGGCCGTCGGTGGCATTATCGCCCCAGTCCGCCGTGCCGATGGCAATCTCCCGGAAAGATTTGCTGTCCTGGGTGCATTCTTTAGAAATAGCTATCGCCTGAATCTTCTCCTCAAGCTCCAGGCTGGGAACGCCGGTAGCAACCCAGTGAATACCGCCGTCGGTGGATAGATAGACGCTGGTACCATCATTAGTGACTACCGCCACGATGCCGGGCTTATCGGGAGCAACGGCAATCCTGCTGGCCGGCAGGCCGGCGCCCGCACCGGCTAATTTGTCGGTTATATCTTCCCAGCTTACTCCCCCGTCCAGTGAGCGGTAGATTTTGGAGTTCTCGCTGTCTATAGCGTAAAGGACGCCGCTGCTGCCGATGGCGATTTCACTGACCTCAGAGGGGCTGACAACAACGTTGCCGGAATCTCCCGGCTTGTCTACCTCTATCCATTTAAGGGCGGTTACCTCCGCCTGCACCGGGAATGGTACAAGACAGACCAAAAGTAGCAATACTACCAGTAGACCGCAGGCGTACTTTGTTTTCATAATCACGCTTCATTATAATACAGGGGAAATGTTAATTTCCTGTTAATTCCGATTTGCCTGGCTTAAGTGCCATCTGACTTAACAAGTTCTTAACAAATTTCTGCCATACTGTTGGCTGGAAATGCTTTTGTCTAAATGCCAGTAATAATATAATAAAGGCATAGGTGAATAACAATGAAGGTTTTAAAATTGGTAATGATAGCCCTGGCGCTGGGCAGTGTCAGCATTCTCTCATTAGGCTGTCCACAACCGGATACGGCGTCAGTGCCGGAGAGCCAGGTCGTAACCGTGCAGCGAGGGAACTTAGCCGTGGATATCACCGCCAGCGGCAATCTGATGTTCTCACATACCGAAGACCTCGCTTTTGAGATGGCGGGAATAGTGGCCGAGGTCAATGTGCAGGCAGGGGACTCGGTAAAACAGGGCCAGGTGCTGGCAACATTGGATACCACACAACGGGATGAGAACCTGAAATCGCTGGAGAGCGGGGTGCTCCAGGCAGAAATAAGCCAGAAAAATGCCCAGCTGGCTCTGGATAAGGCTGAAGATGCGACGGTCACTCTTATTACCGGAGATATCGTCTATTCCTCAAACTATGACGATGAGCAAATAGAAATACTGAAGCTAAGTCTTGAGCTTGCCAAGGCGAGACTAGCGGATGCCCAGAAGGCACTAACCGATGCTCAAAATGCCAGTCCAGAGATTATTGCTCCCTTTGATGGCTTCATCAGCACGGTCAATGTTTCCGCTGGCGACGCCGGTGCCCAGGGCAACGGCGTACCTAAGGGCACGGTGGCGATGCAAATTGTCGATCCCGACAAATTCCAAGCCGATATTCTGGTGAGCGAGATGGATATTTACCAGGTAAAGCTAGGGGGAGACGCCAGTGTGCAACTGAGTTCTCTGCCGGGAGTAAGCCTTCCCGCCAAGGTTACCCACATCTCACCGACAGCGACTATCCAATCAGGCGTAGTCAATTATAAAGTGACGGTGGAAATCCAGCCGCTGGAAACGCCAACACCGGGGGGTCAGACACCTCCTGGCAGGCAAATGCCAGCAATGATATCTGAAAACTTCCAGCTCCGAGAAGGGCTTACCGTCACTGTAAACATAATAATAGGCGAGGCAACCGATGTGCTGCTGGTACCCAACGGGGCGATTACCACCCGGGGACGGCAGACCTACGTTCAGGTTATGTCAGCGGATGGCACCACCCAGGAGCGTGCCGTAACCACCGGCATCAGCAACTGGCAGTACACCGAGGTAACCGGGGGCTTGAGCGAGGGCGAACAGGTGGTTGTTACCCAGGGGACTGCCTCCACGACGACAACCCAGCAGGGAGGCAACCGAATGATTATACCGATGGGGCCGCCCCGATGATCCAGTTACAGGATATAACTAAAGTCTACCCCATGGGTAAGAGAGAGCTGACCGTGCTTAAAGGGATAACCCTGAATATTGAGCAGGGAGAGCTGGTGGCAATTATGGGCCCCTCCGGTTCGGGGAAGACGACGCTGCTCAACCTTATCGGCTGCCTGGATAAGCCGACATCGGGTAAATACTACCTTGAGGGGAGAGAAGTCAGCCGCCTTAACAGCGGCGAACTGGCCAGAATCAGGGGGCAGAAGATTGGCTTTATCTTCCAGACCTTTAACCTGCTCTCCCGGCTTACGGCGCTGGCTAATGTGGAGCTTGGCATGGTATACGCTGGCGGTATTGACCGCAAACGGGCCATAGAGGCGCTGGCCACCGT
>Ga0315554_1000022_pt1 | contig 70322 bp, 70 predicted proteins | sample SalMarSW160370MG_FD_202114 | JGI IMG/M metagenome (GOLD analysis project Ga0315554, IMG submission 202114) | Salt marsh sediment microbial communities from the Plum Island Ecosystem LTER, Massachusetts, United States - Salt Marsh Sediment SW1603-70 ...
TTGCCTCTAAGCCTTTATTCATAAGCGTTGCTGAATCTATGGTTACCTTTCTTCCCATCTTCCATACAGGGTGCTGAAGAGCTTGCTCCGGAGTAACCTCAGCCAATTGTGACTGCGAGTAATGGTAGAAAGGCCCACCGGAGGCAGTGAGAAAAAGCCGCTGCGGTTTACTTTCTTCCCCCTGCAAACATTGCCAGATGGCACTATGCTCACTATCAACAGGCAGAATTTGAGCTTGGTGGTGGCTAGCTTCACGAATAATAATTTCACCGGCCATCACCAATACCTCTTTGTTAGCCAGGGCAATCGTCTTGCCTGCCCGTAAAGCCGCCAGGGTAGGACTTAGTCCTGCCTTACCGGCAGTGGCTACAATAACGAAGTCGACCTCGGGATGGCTGGCTATTTCTTCTGCGGATAAAAATTCCCCGCCGTAACCAATGTCAGGCTTAACCGAGGAACAAAACATATTGGGCTGGAATGCCCTGATTTGTCTTTCCAGAAGCTTAAGATTTTTGTTGCCTGTAAGAGCTACTACCTTTAGTTTGTCAGGCAGGGCACGGATTACATCCAGGGCCTGCTGCCCTATGGAGCCTGTCGAGCCCAGGATAGCTATTTTTTTCACACCACCCATATTACATAATAGTATACCACCGCCCCGACAAAGATGAGGCTATCGAATCGGTCAAGTATACCACCGTGTCCGGGTAGCAAATTGCCTGATTCCTTCACCCCCATATTGCGCTTGAGCAAGGATTCAACCAAGTCACCAAGCTGAGCAAAGACGCTAACGAGAAAGCCAAGGAGTATAATCTGCCAATATCTAAAAGTAAAAGGAGAAATGAGGTTAAGAACCGTCGCTATTAACACAGCAGCCACAATGCCAGATAGTAATCCCCCTAGCGCTCCTTCCCAGGTTTTAGCTTCGCTTATGGCAGGAGCCAGCTTATGTTTACCCCTTGACCTCCCGATAAAAAAAGCACCTGTATCGTTGGCGAATGTAGTCAGTATGGCCAGGTAGACCCAACTTCGGCCATCCCAAAAACCGCGCAAACTCAGCCAGTAGCTAAGCATCCAACCCACATAGAGCGCACCCGCTATCGCCCATGCCCAGCTGCGGAATGCCTTTTCTCTTGACGGGCGGCATAACAGATAAATCAAGGAAATCAACATAGTGGAGGTAATAACTACTGGTAAAACATTAAGTTTCATGTAGTGAGGGCTTAAGACGAGTGCCAGCGCCCATAGCAAACCCAGATAAAGCAGAGGCTCTCGTCTGTCAAAATTGGCCATGTTATAGAACTCGTAGGTGCCGGCTAACGCCGCTGCGGCTATAAGAATAGTAAACCAGGGCCAGGGGTCACCAAACCAGATGGCAAGAATAACGATAGGCACACCTACAACGCCGGTAATAACTCTGTGCTTGAGCATAGGTCTATTTTAACAGCTTTTAAGCGGCAATATGGTTGCTAGCGTCATGTTTGATATGTTCCCCGGAGCGGTAGCAAGAAGTTCAGGGGCAGAACAACAAGTAGCGAAGGTCTGAGATATGACAACCGGGTACTATTACATCTTTAGCAGTTAGTGCGGACTTTTTTGTCGGATACCGGCGAGGCAAATTATATTTCCTGTATTTCCCTTTCCTTGCTCTGTCCCAATTCACTTACCTTATCTACACAAGCCTCTGTAAGCTGGTCGATTTTCTTGGCATTATTTTTGAGTTCGTCTTCCGATATTTCTTTATTTTTCTCCATCTCTCTTAGTTTCTCAATACCATCTCTCCTTACATTGCGTATTGCAATCCGCCGCTCCTCTACCTTCCTGGACACTATCTTGACCACTTCCTTGCGCCGCTCCTCACTAAGAGGTGGGATGACCAGCCGAATTACACTGCCATCATTCGCAGGGTTAAGGCCGATATTGGCTGTGAGAATGGCTCTTTCAATGTCACGCAATGATGTGCGATCCCAGGGTTGAATAATGATTAAGTTAGCCTCGGGTATAGATATGGTAGCAAGTTGATAAAGCGGGACAGACGTGTCATGATAGTCAACTGTGATGCCGTCAAGCAAGGCTGGAGTGGCACGCCCGGCACGGATGCTAGCTAGCTCTCTAGCTAACCCGTCTACGGCCTTCTGCATTCGGGAATTAAGTTCAGCGAGTAACTCATCCAACATGGCTTAGTGGTCAACACCAAGCTCGAACCTGGCAAATCTGCGTACTTTTATGTTCTCACCTACTTTAGCAATTGTTTCAGCAATAATTTCCTGTACCGTCTTGTCAGGTTCTTTGATAAATGGTTGACTAAGAAGGCAAGCTGCCTGGGGGTCAGCTTCTGCTTCTGGTGGCATATCTTCAGTAGTAAGAAATTGCGGGGAAGTAGCCGCTATCTGCATGGCTAAGTCATGAGCAAGCTCTTTAAATTCATCGGTGCGAGCCACGAAATCGGTTTCGCAGTTTAATTCCACTAATACTCCTATGCGCTTGGTATAATGAATATAAGCTTCGATTATGCCTTCGGTCGCAGCTATATCCTTCTTTTTTTCAGCAATTGCTATCCCACGCTGTTTCAAGAATTCGACTGCCTTCTCCATATCACCACCTACTTCTAACAGAGCCTTCCTACAGTCAGCTATGCCTACATTAGTTATACTTCTTAACTCTTTTACTGCTTCAACTGATATTTTCATGTAGGTGCAATTTCTCCTTCTGGCTCCTTTGGCTCTTCTGACTCACCTGACTCACCTGATTCACCTGGTTCTTCCGGTTCAAAAGTATAGGAACCTAGAATTTCAATAGCTTCTTCACGCTCTTCCTCACCAGCCAATTTAGTAACTCCCGCCTCTCCAGAAAATGCTTCATTTTTACCTTCAATTACGGCATCAGCTATTTTGCTACAAATTAATTTAATCGTCTTAACAGCGTCATCATTGGCGGGGATAGGATAATCGATGCCGTCGGGATTGCAATTAGTATCCACAATGGCAATCACTGGTATGCCCAATTTTTTAGCTTCGGCGAAGGCAATCTTATCTTTAATAGGATCGGTAATGAAAAGGGCTCCGGGAAGGGTAGTCATTTCCTTGAAACCCCCCATTTGAGTATTCAGGTGGTAAATTTCTTTTTCTATCCTCACCCGTTCTTTTTTAGGCAAGAGGTCAAGCTCCCCTTTATCCCTTTTGTTCTCTAAACGAACCAGGTGGTCGATCCGAGCTTGTATGACGGCGAAGTTAGTTAACATACCACCCAGCCATCTTTGATTAACATAGCTCATACCGCACCTTACAGCCTCTTCTTCTATGGTCTGCTGAGCCTGTTTTTTAGTGCCGACAAAAAGAATGCTTTGCCCTCGAGCTGCTAAATCTTGGACAAAGGTACAGGCGTTTTCTAACATGGTAACTGTCTGTTCCAAATCGATGATGTGGATACCATTGCGCTGAGTGAAAATATATTTCTTCGCCTTGGGATGCCAGTAGCTGGTGTGGTGACCAAAGTGAGCACCTGCTTCCAGCAATTGTTTTAATAAAGCGTTATCTATCATGTTTACAATTACAGACGATATTAATTAGTAAAACCCGTATAATGTAGCATGACTGATTTAGATAATGCAACAAGAGATTGCCTCCGATTGCCTCTTAGTTGACAGAGATTTTCCCCTTATCTATACTATTGAGCCAAAACTGTGTAGCTAGAGATTGCCCGAGTAGCACAATGGTAGCGCAACCGACTTGTAATCGGTAGGTTGGTGGGTTCGAATCCCCCCTCGGGCTCGGTTTTCCAGACATTTTATGATAAGCTTATCCTACGGAGGGGTGCCGGAGTGGTTAATCGGAGCAGACTGTAAATCTGCCGCCCGTAAGGGCTACGTGGGTTCAAATCCTACCCCCTCCACCATAAAGTTCATAAGACCCCACATAGCTCAATAGTTAGAGCGCGTTCTTGGTAAGAACGAGTGCTAACCGTCATAAGACACCTCGCCATCCACTGAATCCGAGACCTCTTGCCACTCTTTTTTTCTGCGCACAATAAATACTACTGCGACTACCTCTGCAACAAGCATGACCCAAGGAATCAAACCCCTAGGTATATTGCTACTCAATAACGACCCCCCAATAACAACCGAAACCAAAACTCCAAACGAGGCCGAAGCCAAGCATACTCTCCAGTATTTTCTCATAAGGCAGAAAATTCCACCAGTAATAAGAAACGCAGCAGCAACAACAAAGACTAGCAGAAACACTCCCCTAATGAGATCTTCAATGCCAGCACCGAAAGGGTCATGAAAGATACTAATGCCTAATACAACCACAGCATCAGTTAGAAGGTATATAAACACCCCACTTAAGGTTATCGATATGATGCCTGCTGCTTTTCTCATTCTAGTTGCCTACCTCTGTTTTTCTGTCACAGTTTCTCTAACTCTTCCCTTATTCTCAACTGAAGCTCGGCAACTTTTTTAGCATTCTTTTTCACCCTCTCTTTGACCTCATTCATTATCTCAAGTCCAGTCTTACCAGCTACAGCCGGAACAAGACTAATTACTTCCTGTATTGCTAATTGATAATCAAGAAAAATCTCGTGCGCTTGATGCGCTAAATCAAAGTCCCATTGCATATGTAAAGCGCGGTGAAATTCCCCACTACTCAAGTACTCATCCCATTTCTTCCCAGCTTCGTTTTGCCTTTTATTTATTTCCACTTTTGTGCCTCCCTGCCTAGTAGCTTGCATTGAATAATCCACCAACGTTTCTAGTTTCTCAGCCATACTAGCTAGTTCATTCCCTAGCAGTATAAGAGCGTTACTACCTACTTCTCTCCTCCTTTCACGTCTATCTGCTTCAATCTGAGACTCCAATGACCTCCTAAACTGCTCATTCGAATTCTTTATTTGCCTATTTACTGTGAACCAGTTCAACGCACTCATAATCGCAACAATAATTACGTATGACCAAACCTCCATCTAATTCTCTACCTCCTTTCCTTCTTTGATTATATCACGCAGCATATTTGCTCCAAACAATGAATTTTCACAGAAGCATAAATTTCTTAAAGTATAATCATCATTAACCTTCCATCTTCATCAACTCCGGCATAATAATCTCATCACGCTCGCTCTTAGACATACGTGCTAGCTTTACCAATGTGCCCGGGTACTTCTTGTCAGGATAAACCCCATAATGCCTTTTAAACCATTTTGACCAGGATACCCAGCCTGGGAACACCCAACCAGCACTCATAATACACTTGCGTACACGATACGACTGCATATTTAGATACCCGCCCATGTATTGAGCAGCGCCAGCAACATCATCAACTTCAGCTAAGCCCGCCATCTTCCAACCCTCTTGCTTGACTTCCAGCCAATTACTAATTTAAAATCCATCTTTAATTTGCCAACTGAACATGTACATCACGTTCTAAAGTAGAAAAGGCATATTTAGTTGACTCTTTGCCCATGTTGACTTACAATATAATTTCATGCATACTTGCCCACATAGCTCAGTAGGTAGAGCACGTTCTTGGTAAGAACGGGGTCACCAGTTCGAATCTGGTTGTGGGCTTCGAGATAAAAGGAGGTTAAAATGGCTAAGAAACTTTATGAGCGTGTTAAACCACATATAAATGTGGGCACTATAGGACATGTTGACCATGGGAAAACCACACTAACTGCAGCCATGACCCAGGTATTGTCTAAAGCCGGCACTACACAATTCATGCCTTTTGATTCAATAGATAATGCCCCGGAAGAGAAAGCTCGTGGTCTAACGATTGCCATCTCCCATATTGAATATGAGACTGAGAAGCGCCATTATTGCCATGTTGACTGTCCCGGGCATGCTGACTATATCAAGAATATGATAACCGGAGCTGCTCAGATGGACGGAGCTATTCTAGTGGTCGCTGCCGATGATGGTCCTATGCCACAAACCAGAGAACATATCCTTCTGGCCCGGCAGGTGGAAGTTCCCCGCATAATGGTGGCTCTCAATAAGGTGGACCTGGTAGATGACCCGGAGTTGCTAGATTTGGTGGAGATGGAGGTTAGGGACTTGCTTAAAAAGTATAACTTTCCTGGCGATGAAGTTCCCATTGTGCGGGTCAGCGCTCTTAAATCTCTAGAGTGTGGCTGTGGCAAAAGGGACTGCCAGTGGTGTGGACCAATATGGAAGTTGTTGGATGCTATCGACGAGTATATTCCGCTACCACAGAGGGAAAGAGATAAACCGTTCTTGATGCCAATAGAGGATGTATTCAGTATCAAAGGGCGGGGGACTGTGCCTACAGGCCGAGTAGAACGAGGGGTGATCAAAGCCGGTGATGAAATAGAGATAGTAGGATTAAAAGATACGAAGAAAACAGTGGCGATCAGCTTAGAGATGTTTCATAAGACCATGAACGAGGCAGAGCCCGGCGATGCTGTTGGGGTGCTATTGCGAGGCGTAGACCGAGATGAAATAGAGCGTGGGCAAGTTCTAGCAGCGCCAGGCACGGTAAAACCTCATACCGAAGCTGAGGTCGAAGTATATATCTTGACCAAGGAGGAAGGCGGCAGGCACACGCCTTTCTTCAACGGCTATAAGCCCCAGTTTTATATTAGAACTATGGATGTTACGGGCGAAATAAGTCTTCCTGAGGGTGTGGAGATGGCTATGCCCGGTGACAGCCTGGCTCACATGAAGATTAAGACCATTTACCCAGTAGCTATGGAGCAAGGATTACGCTTTGCTATCAGGGAGGGTGGCAGGACAGTCGGTGCCGGTGTGATCAGCAAGGTTATAGCATAAGCATGGTTCACTAAAGAATTTGCGAACCTTTAGATAGATGTGGCTAAGAAAAAGGGCGATTTACGCGTAATTATCCACCTGGCCTGCAGTCAGTGCCTGCGGAGAACGTATACTACGACGAAGAACAACAAGAATGATCCGCAACGGCTGGAGTTGAAAAAGTATTGTCCTCATTGTCGTAGCTATACCACTCATCGAGAAACAAAGTAACTTATGACAAATTATGCTAAGAAAGCGAGTACCAAGTCCACTCCGGCTAAAAAATCGAGGTTCAGTTTCTTTACCGAGGTAGTAGCTGAACTGCGAAAAGCACACTGGCCAACAAGGCAAGAAACCTTAAGGTTGAGTATTTTAGTGCTCATTGTGTGTGCTGTTATAGGAGGCATTTTAGGTGCTTTAGATTTGGCTTTTACAAAACTATTTTTGCTTCTAGGTGGTTAGTAGTCAATGATTAATGGTGAATGGTACTTATTATACGTCTCTTCTGGTCACGAGGAACAGGCCAGAAGGAATTTAGAACAGCGTATCAAATATATGGATGTGGGTGACAAGATATTCGATGTGGTGATACCCACAGCTAAAGAGATTGAAATCAAAGCTGGAAAGCGTCGTACGATAAGCAAAAAGGCTTTCCCGGGCTATATCATGGTCAATATGACATTAGATGAGCATAGCTGGGATATAGTACGCAATACTCCTGGTGTTGCTGGCTTCGTTAGCGCTGGTACAAAACCTGTTCCTTTACCCACACAAGAGGCAGATGCCATCCTGCGACGCATGGATGAGGCTCCCACCGATGTTAAAATGACTTTTAAGGAAGGAGATAGTGTGCGTGTAACGAGTGGGCCTTTTATTGACTTCATCGGCAAAGTGGAGCAAGTTAACCTGAGCAAAGGCAAGGCAGTAGTCTTACTGTCGCTCTTCGGCCGGGAAACGCCTGTGGAAATAGACCTCTTAGGGGTAGAAAAGATATAACTTGTCTTGAGCAGCAGCCCTGAACACAATGAAAGAGAGAATCAGTAATGGCAAAGAAGGTTAAGGCGATCATTAAGTTGCAGATACCTGCGGGTAAAGCTACTCCGGCACCACCTGTGGGGCCTGCTTTAGGTCAGCATGGTATTAATATCATGGCTTTTTGTAAGGACTACAATGAGCGAACTGCTTCTCAAGAAGGTTTCATTATCCCTGCTGAGATAACTGTATATGAGGACCGCTCCTTTAGCTTTGTGACTAAGATGCCACCCGTTTCTGATCTACTACGGCGCGCTTTAGGAGTGGAAAAAGGTAGCGGTAATCCCGTAAGCGAGAAAATAGGAAAGATAAGCAAAGATACAGTTTATGAGATCGCGCGAAATAAGATGAAGGACCTCAATACGACTGATATTGATAAGGCAGTAAAAATTGTTGCCGGCACGGCTCGGAGTATGGGAGTCGAGATAGAATAAATTCAGGTTCTTGGAAGTTAGTAGGGTTTTAAAGGTACAAGTAAATGGCAAAGCGTGGTAAGAAATATCAGGAAGTTAGTAAACTGGTAGATAAATCGAAGAGTTATTCCCCCGAAGAAGCAATCGAGTTAGCTAAGAAGGCTTCCTACGCTAAATTTGATGAGACAGTTGAACTCCATTTGAAGATGGGAGTCGATCCCCGCAGTGCTGACCAACAAGTACGTGGTGTAATTTTACTGCCTAATGGGCTGGGGAAGAAGACTCGAGTGCTCGTCTTTACCCAGGGTGAAGGGATAAAGTTGGCAGAGGAAGCAGGTGCTGACTATGCTGGAGCAGACGAGCTTATTAAGCAAATCGAAGGCGGCTGGCTTGAGTTTGATGTATCTGTTGCCACCCCTGATATGATGCCTAAAGTCGCCAAGCTCGGTCGTATTTTAGGGCGGCGAGGTTTGATGCCCAACCCTAAGTCTGGCACCGTAGTACCACCTCAGGACCTGGCTCGAGTTGTGAATGAAGCTCGTAAAGGTAGGGCTGAATTTCGTTTGGACAGAACAGCTATTATCCATTTGCCCATTGGCAAAATCAGCTTCGATAAAGACAAGCTCTTGGAGAATCTGGCAGCGGCGGTCGAAGCTATCGTTAAAGCAAAGCCCAGTGGGGCTAAAGGACAATATATCAGAAGCGCATTCCTGTCTACCAGCATGGGTTCAGGATTCAAGTTGGATATTACGTCTGTGCTTGCTGTGTCAAGTCTTTTGAGCCGATAATCCGTCCAGAGGCCATAGTGCCCTCAGATTTAACAAGCCTGTTGCGTTGCACGCCTACATTAGAAACGCCGGAGTACGCATCGGTGGCTATCTGCAATACTTAGTCGGTTTCAGTCCGGGAGAATTTCTGATGTCAAACTTAAACTTGAGTCACGGAAGACAATAAATATGAAAGCTCTAATAATCTATATCTCTGTACACCATGGCAATACTGAAAAGGTTGCCAGGGTAATGGCAAATATTCTTGATGCCGACTTGCTAAAGGTGAAACAAGTGAACGTAAGTATGCTTGAGCAGTATGACTTAATCGGTTTTGGCTCAGGGATATATTTTGGCAGACATCATAGGAGTCTATTAGATTTTGTTGATAAGCTGCCCGTGCTAAAAAACAAAAAGGCATTCATTTTTTCGACAAGCGGACTAAGGAGAATAAGGTTTATCCATAATTTCGATGAACCGCTGAAAGAAAAACTGCAACGGAAAGGCTTCGATATTATAGGGGAATTCTCCTGCAGGGGATTTGATACATCCTGGGCAGCCATGATTGTTGGCGGAATAAACAGGGACAGACCCAATGCGAAAGACTTAAAACAAGCAGAGGATTTCGCCAGAGGACTGAAGAATGGAGGATAGCTCTACAATAACTCGTTCCTGACTAATCCCACCACTTTTTAGAGACAGGCATAGCGATTATTTCTCTTATCTCCAGCCTTTTCGCCGGGTCTTTGTCAAAGAGAGAAGCAGGATAAGTGGCCCGAAGTACAATGGCTGTATCTGCCCCTTTGCCCGACCCACCAACACCTATGACATCTTCGCAAGGAGTTACATAGCCACAAGAAACTGCGGTCAAGGCAACCTCCACAGCTACTTTCATACCCTGGCCAAAGGTGTACAGTGTTTCCTTCACTAATCGCTCGGGAGAAGTATTGGGCCATCTAGCAGCCTCCAGTACCGAGCTATGAAGAACATAAGGCGCTCTGTCAATGATAGCAACCCCAAGCTTCTCCATCTCTCGCCTAAATGCCTGCTTCAGACAGGGCCACTGCTCGCCCCATTCTCTTCGGTATGGTGCTTCCGAAACGCAAACCAGCTCAGCCTTACCTTTGAGACTACGGGCAAATTCTACAGCGGTCTTGCCCGAGGTGCTGGCGATGATGACCTTCTTGATTCCACCAGCTTCCAGTCGCTGAGAAACGGCTTCGATTACCAATTGTGTGTTTTCTTCTCCCGGCTCATCGAAGTAATAGACCTGCCTTTTAACCATTTTACCCATTGCTTTCCCTCCTGATGGTGATTTTCGTCCCTTCGGCTATCTTTTTAAATACCGCGGCGTCGCCAATGACCTTGCCGAATACAGTAACCCAGCTTGCCGGGCGAATTTCATCTCTCCGGCTCATAGGAGTGGGGCCAAAGAAGATGCAAAAAGCATTGCCGTCAGGCCAGTAACCTAAATCCCCCAAGCTTACCAATTCTTGCCCAAGCTCTATTTCAAGGCTAAGGGGAATCGAGAAATATATTTCGTCTCCCCAGAGATTGACGCGGCTTTTAATGGGCAACGCTCCCCAGATTGCCCGAGCCGTCTTAGTATCATTTAGCTCAGCCCCTACTTCAATCGCTCCTGCTCTTATCCAAATTTTCTTTCCCAAGTTTGCCAATCCTATGAATAGATGTATTATACTATATAGACTAGAGGGCAATCTCTGACAAGGGGGTGAAAATGAAAGTAGCTAAAGTGGACGAAATGAAAGACCTGGACAGGCGTGCTACGGAGGAATTCGGTATCTCGGAAGACCTTTTGATGGAGAACGCCGGGCAAGCAGTGTACTTTGTCATATTGCAGGAATTCGGAATAAAGAACAATAAATTCGTTGTCTTTTGTGGTGGTGGTAATAATGGTGGAGACGGGTTGGTTGTGGCCAGGAAGCTTTACTCCAATGGCGGGGAGGTAAAAGTCTTTCTTCTAGACGATGAAACCAAATTTAGAGGGGCGGCAAAAAGGAACTTTGAAATTATATCCAGAATGCCGATAGAGATGTCTAAGGTTAGTTCGATCGAATCCATAGAAGTTGAGCTTCTTGATTCCGATGCCATCGTGGATGCCATATTCGGCACAGGTCTTGTCCGAAAGGTCAGCGGGATATACAAAGATGTGATTCAACTGATAAATGATAGCCCAAGTACAATATTTAGCGTGGATATTCCATCAGGCATAAATGGCGATACCGGGGAAGTGATGGGAGTGGCAGTAGAGGCAGATTATACTGTGACATTTGGGCTTCCCAAGCTGGGGAACATGCTTTTACCTGGGTATGAGCACTGCGGAAAGTTATATGTTTCGAATATATCTTTCCCGCCTGCCCTCTATAATTCCGATTCAATAAAGGTAGCAATTAATAATCCCATAGAGCTTCCGGAAAGAGCCAGAGATACCCACAAGGGCAGCTATGGAAAGGCTCTCTTTATTGCCGGCTCATTAAATTATCTTGGTGCGCCATACTTCTCCGCTTTATCCTTCCTCAAAGCAGGAGGAGGGCTTTCCTACCTGGCAACACCAAAATCCATTTCGCCATTCATAGCCAGTAAAGGGAGCGAAATCGTCTTCGCACCTCAAAAAGAAACTTCTTCAGGAAGCCTAGCACTGGATAGTAAGGATGAGCTCTTAAAAATTTCCCAAACGGTGGATATGGTGGTCCTGGGCCCCGGTCTTTCTTTAGCCAAAGAGACACAAGAACTGGTCAGGGAGCTAACCCCCAAAATCGACAGGCCTTTGCTAATAGATGGTGATGGAATTACTGCCATTTCTGAAGACCTAGGAAAAATAAAAGGGAGGAAAGCACCGACGATACTTACGCCTCATCTAGGCGAGATGTCCCGAATTACCAAACTGGAAATAAGTGAGATAAATAAAAACAAGATAGATGTTTTGCAACGCACAGCAAGAGAACTCAATGCCATAATTATCTTAAAGGGAGCCCATTCCTTCATAGGCTATCCCGATGGGACTGTTTTCATCAACTTAATCGGCAACTCCGGCATGGCCACCGCTGGGAGCGGAGATGCCCTGACAGGAGCTATTGCAGCAATGCATGGTCTGGGACTAGTTCTTGAGGACGCAGTTAGGATGGGTGTATTTATCCATGGCTTTTCTGGCGATGTCGCTGCTGTAGATAAAGGTGAGGATGGGATAACGGCGCAGGACATAGTGGACTATCTCCCCGAAACAATGAAGCTTTACAGGGAAAATTTCGCCGAAATCTCGGAAAATCTTTATGAAAGCATCTTCGTGGTATGAAAGGGTATCGGAGCTTTAGTGTGTGCTGTAGGTGTGACGCAAGGTCAGCTTGATGTCTGCTGCGTGAGGTAAAGGAAGTTAGAAAAATGAAGGCGATGGTGCTTAAGGAAACCTCCACAGTCGAAAAAAGACCTCTGGAGTTGGTGGATTTGCCCAAACCTGTTCCCGGCCAAGGCCAAATTTTGGTCAAGGTCTCTGCCTGCGGGGTCTGCCACACCGAGCTTGATGAGATTGAAGGCCGGGCCTCTCCCTCAATATTCCCAATAATTTTGGGGCATGAAATTGTTGGCAGGGTGCAAGGCTTGGGGTCAGGGTCAGGCAAATTCAAAGAAGGTGACAGAGTGGGAATTGCCTGGATCAATTGGGCTTGTGGCCATTGTTCGTTTTGCCTCAAAGGCGAGGAAAATCTCTGTGAAACAGCAAAATGGACAGGGAAGGATGCTCATGGGGGCTATGCCCAATATACCGTGGTATCAGAGGACTTTGCCTATCCCATTCCGGAAAGTTTTACCGACGTGAAAGCCGCTCCCCTTTTATGTGCCGGGGTGATTGGCTACCGTGCATTAAGACTCTCAGAGATGGAGGATAGAGGAATACTTGGACTTTACGGCTTCGGAGCCTCCGCCCATATTGTCATCCAGGTTGCTAAATATAAATATCCCGATAGCAAGGTTTTCGTCTTTACCCGACCCAACCAAAAAGAACACCAGAATTTAGCCAGGAAATTGGGAGCGGACTGGATTGGGGCAACGGGAGATACTCCCCCGGAAAAGCTAAACTGCGCAATCGATTTTACTCCTGTGGGAGAGCCGGTGCGTGAAGCTTTAAGGAATTTACAAAAGGGGGGGAGGGTGGTCATAAATGCCATTCGCAAGACGACGCCTATTCCGGAATTAGACTACACCGAGCATCTCTGGTATGAGAAGGAAGTGAAAAGTGTGGCTAATGTAACCAGAACGGATGCTCAAGAATTCCTTCCCCTGGCTGCCGAAATTCCCATCGTTCCTGAAACCCGGGAATTTAAGTTGGAAGAGGCCAACGAAGCCTTAATTCTGCTCAAGGAGGGGAAAATGCGTGGGGCAGGGGTCTTAAAACCTACCGAATAAAGATGATTGTAGGAATACAGGATGATACGTAATTTGATACTAAAGAACAGAAGCTATCGTCGGTTTCATCAGGAAGTTGACATAAAACTTGAAACTCTGAAAGAACTTGTTGATCTTGCTAGACTTTCAGCATCGGCACGAAATGCGCAACCGCTTAAATATATACTTTCCTGCACGCCTCAGAGAAATTCATTGATATTCCCACATCTGGCTTGGGCCGGATATATGAAGGGCTGGTCCGGTCCCTGCGAAGGAGAAAGACCATCAGCATACATTATTATTCTCGGGGATACAGAGATAAGGCAGTCTTTTGGCTGCGACCACGGAGTAGCCGCCCAAAGTATCATGCTGGGGGCGACTGAGAAAGGTTTGGGTGGCTGTATTATTGCTTCAATAGAGCGGGGAAGGACTTCGTCAAGCTTTAGAGATACCACCACGATATGAGATACTTCTGGTCCTAGCTCTTGGCAAACCTAAAGAAACAGTAGTTATAGATACAATTGGGGATAGAGGAGACATTAAGTACTGGCGCGATAGCAATGGTGTGCATCATGTGCCAAAGCGACCTCTGGATGATATAATCATCGGCTAGACGTACTCTGGGTTGTCATAAAAATCTCCAAGGGTAATATGCAGAAAATGGCGGAAACGAAATACGGGAAATATATTATAGCCGGAGCAAAAACCGATTTGCATCTCCCTTCGTACAGGCGCGACGTTGCGCTGTCTGGTCTTTGTCCCAAGGGAAATGAAGCACTGCCCACTGATTATCAGGAGGGTAGATAGACCTATATTCCATTTTCTCACTGTGCCTGGGGGCAGGTACGAGTAGAACGAAATTGAAAGTAACTGAGGAGGATAGAAATTATGAAACTAAAAGATAAAGTGGCTATTATTACTGGCGGTGGGCGAGGTATAGGCAAAGCCGTTAGCCTGGCTTTCGCCAATGAAGGGGCCGCAGTGATAGTGGCCGCCCGTAACCTCTCGAGATTGGAAGACGTGGCTAAAGAAATCAAAGCTAAGGGTGGCAAAGCCAAGGCGATACAGACCGATATTTCTGACCACAGTCAGATAAAGCGGATGGTAGCCCAAACTATCGATGAATATGGACAGATTGATGTATTGGTTAACAATGCCGCGGCTATGACAACTACTAATGCTGATGTGGTTGATATGAATCTGGATGAATGGGACAATGCACTAGCAATCAATCTGAGCGGGACTATGCTTTGCGCCAGGGAGGTACTTAAGACTATGATTCCTCGCCGAAGCGGTAATATCATCAATATTAGCAGTGTCGGCGGGATATCCGGGGCCCCTAAAGAAAGCCCATATTCCACCACCAAATGGGGCATAATCGGCTTTACTGAGACTCTGGCTATCGAAGTTGGTAAAATGGGTATTCGTGTTAACTGCATCAGCCCTGGGGCTACTCGGACTGAAGAATTTGAGGAGTGGATTGGACGTTCAGCTGCAGACGCCGGTATCTCATATGAAGAAATGATGAGTAAAATCGCCGACAACAATGCCTTGAAAAGAATAGCCGAACCATCTGAAATAGCGGCTTGTATTGTCTTTCTGGCTTCAGACGATTCCAGTGCTATGACTGGACACAACCTCATTGCAAGTTGTGGCTTTCACTTAATTCACCCAAATATGATTCATTAGAGTCATAACTAATAGCTTGAGTAGCTAGTTCTCGCATATTTTTGCACTTTTTCAACTCTATTATTATGACTGAGCCTGTAGGCCAGTCAAGGGCGAGGGGTACACTTTCAGCAGGTCCAAGGCATCTCCTCTATTCCCACTACGCACACGAAACAGCGGATAGCCTGTTTTTGACGGCCTACTGGAAGCAAAAGGGGGGGATCTCAAAGATGATTGGTGGCCATCACCCTTTAATCATGGGAATACACAGCGCATTCTGAAGGGCATAATAAAACATAATTAGGGACTATCTATTTCCTTGGGCAACCCTTGATCAAGCTACCAGTTATGGAATATGATCGGGAAGCTCATAGTTAACCATGGTATGCTCTTAAACGACCTACTTTAGCCAGCAACAACTTGCTATAGAGCTTGTGTCTTATGTCCTTCCTGAGCATCTTGTTGCCATTTGGTTCAAGTTGCTCATTCTAATGATCAACCTTCGCCTCTTTTTCAAAGATCTCAGCCAAAGTTTCGTAGCCCTTGTTTCCAAATTCTGTGACTTGCAACATAATTAATTCCCCGTAGGAAAGGTCTTTTGTCTTTAACCAGTCCTTATGCTTGCTATCATTTCGTCCTAAAAAGTGCCGAGCTAAATCCATAGAATTAGGTGAAATCTTGCGACAAACTGGACAATGATAAGCCATCGCTAGCCTCCTTATTTTATTCTCTTACCTGTCTAAGTTGCTTTATTCTTCTTTAGAGCCTTTAAAGCCTTTAAAACTCTCTCCGCAGTTAAGGGATTGCTATTAATTTCTACGCCTACTGCATGATAAACGGCATTCGCTATTGCACCGGCTGTAGGAGTGGTAAGTCCCTCCCCTGCTTCTTTGGCTCCAAATGGACCTTCAGGTTCATAAGTATGGACTTCTAGTGTCTCAATATGCGGCATGTCACGGTATCTAAGGACCTTATAATATGCAAGAGAAGCATTAAGTACTAAGCCATCCTCACTACGTAGCTCTTCAGTTAGACCACATCCCGCTGCCATAGCGGTTGCTCCTTCTACTTGACCTCGAACTGCTGGAGGATTTATTACCTGACCACAATCGTGGGCTGTAACTATATCCAATAGTTTCACTCGGCCTGTTTCTATATCAACTTCCACCTTTACCGCTTGGGCGCCAAAAGTAAAGGCGGGTGAAACCATGCCTTTACCATGAGGAGTATAGTGCCCTGTGCCTATAAGAGGCTCTCCATCATTATACTTTATAGCATCCTTTACAATATCATAATAGGAGTAACCCCTTTCTGGCCGCAATGCAAGGTATATTCGTCCACCTTTAGCCTCTAGGTCGTAAACAATGTTTTCACCTAACTTAATTCGGGCAACATCCATAAGTTTCCGTTTAATCTCAGCCGCAGCTGCTTTGACTGCATTACCTGACATTAAGGTCTGCCTGCTGCCCCAGGCGCCAAGGTCGACAGGTGTAATCCCAGTATCAGCAACATGCAGTCTTATATCCTTAAGGCTTATACCTAGCTCCTCAGCACAGATCATGGCTAAAGCAGTATTGGAGCCTTGTCCGAGATCCGATGCCTGGGTAAAAAGGTCAACTGTGCCGTCAACATTTACTCTTACCATAGCTCCTGAGAAAGCATAGGGAGTATTAATCCAATTAAATATACCGCCAGACATGAAGCCGTAACAAACCATGCCTACGCCTTGATATTTAGGCAACTCGCCCCATTCCTTAACTTTCTGCTCAATTTTATCAATGCAGTCGTGAAGGCCACAGCTCTCTATTGTAGCTTGACCTGGTACTACGTAATGTGGTGTCATGCCATTTTTTCGCCGAATCTCTATCGGGTCAATTCCAATATCATGAGCCAACCTGTCTATCTGGGTTTCGCTAATAAATACTGCTTGAGGACCTCCAAATCCTCGCATTGCTGATGATGGATTGTTATTGGTATAAACCCGACAGCCATCGAATCTATAATTGGGTATCTTATAAGGGAAGCTCGAGTAGATTCCCACAAGGTAAAGGGCAGTGCTACCCAGAGCGGTATAAGCACCTCCATCAGCAATAACCTTGACTTCTTTAGCAACTATGGTGCCATCCTTTTTGGCTCCAATTTTTGTAGCTATATGCATAGGTGTTCGACGACGCGTAACTGCAAACTCTTCTTCCCTGTTAAGAACTATTTTTACCGGCTTACCTGTCTTTATGGAGAGGAGAGCAGCACAAATCTGTTCGGTATATGTTGAGATTTTACCTCCAAATGCTCCCCCGACATGTGGCTTTATTACCCTTATGTCACCCTCTCTCATCTTTAACGCATCGGCTAAGCCCAACTGAACATAATATGGAGATTGGGTAGATGTCCATACGGTGAGCCTACCAGTAGATTTATCAAAGCTAGCCAAAGCATCATGTACCTCCAGAGGGGCATGGGATTGTGACGAAAGTTCATATCGGTCCTCACGAACATAATCGGCAATCTTAATGGCTTCATCGACATCGCCCCATTCAATGTGGCGAGTTACGTTTATATTATTTTCAACACCATCGTGAATCTGAGGAGCATCGTCCTTTGCGGCTTCCACGGGATTAAATACCGCAGGTAGTAGCTCATACTTTACTTTGATTAGCTCTAAGGCCCTCTTTGCGATGTCTTCACTGGTAGCAGCTACTGCTGCTACTGCGTCTCCTATGAAACGAACCTTAGTTGTGGCAAGAGCTTCCTCATCCATAAGCTCGGGAAAGCGTCGCCAAGGGCCATATTTTCCGCCGGGTGTATCCTTCCCTGTGATGACTACTTTTACTCCTGGTAGCCTCTCTGCTTCGCTAGTGTCAATACTAATAATCTTGGCATGTGGATGTGGACTTCTTAAAAGTTTTCCGTAAAGCATACCAGGCAAAGTCATATCAAAGGTATATATCGCTTCACCTGTAACCTTTGCTACCCCATCTATATTTCTTGTTGCTTTGCCTACAACGGAATATTCCTTCATCTTCTTGCCTCCTGTAATCTTTTAGCGGCGTCTAATATAGCTTCAGTGATCATGTTATAGCCGGTACAACGACAGATATGCCCATTCATCGCGGTTTTAACTTCTTCCTCAGTTGGATTGGGATTCTCATCCAGTAATGCCTTAGCTGCTATAATTTGTCCTGGAGTACAAAATCCACATTGTAAAGCCCAATGATCAAGAAAAGCTTCTTGAATTGGATGCAAATTGGGGCCATCCGCTAGACCCTCAATGGTTAAGATCTCACCTCCATTTGCCTGAAGTGCCAATATGGAGCAAGAGTGAACTGTCTTTCCATTTAGAAGGACTGTACAAGCACCACAGGACCCAGAATCACAACCTCTCTTGGCTCCCTTTAGCCCTAACTGATCTCTTAAAACATCTACCAGCAAAGTTTTTGGCTCCACTAACACTTCGTAGTGCTCCCCATTTACTGTCAATTCCAACAGTTTTTTCATAATTTACCCCCTATCTGATAAAATTAAGCCCTCTTAGCTCTCTCCAAAGCCTCCTCACCCGCTCGCTTTACCAGGACTTTCATTAGCTCTCTTCTATATTGATCAGAAACTTCCTTTGATAGAATTCTTACTAACTTCTTCCTATATCCTTTTGATGCCTGCTCAGTTAACGTACCAGCCTCCTCTGAAGCTACCTGCCCCGCCTCAGCCAGCAAATTAGCGTTGATTTCTTTTCCCTTCAGTACCTCTTCCGATTTTTTAGCCCTCATAGCTGTAGGAGCCATACTAAGAGCTATTTTAATATCATCACAGATATTCTTCTCATGGTTAAGAGTAATCGATACCGCGGCAGCTGTAAGAGCACAGTCTTCTTCCAGTTGACTAAATTTCTTATAAGAAACCCCATTACGAGGTGGTGAATTTGGCACTTGAATCTCAACAAGCAGTTCATCAGGGCGCAAGTCTACCTCAAAAGGGGCCAAATTGAAACTTTCTACACTCACAATCCTTTCCCCTCTCAGGCTGGCTATCTTTATCCTCCCATTTAAGACAATTAATAGCGGAGCCGGATCTCCGCATGGACGACCTATACAGAGGCTGCCGCCTATGGTTCCACAATTTCGCAGTTCAACTGAACCTAAATTTTGCTCTATTTCGGATAAGATACTAAATCTATTTTTGACAAGGGTTGATTTCTCTAGAGTTCGATGCGTTGTTAAAGCACCTATTCTTAAATCTTCTTTATCATCAAAGTTAATGTAATCTAGATCAGATATACCCTTAATATCAATAACGTACTCAGGAGCAATCAAGTCTTGCCTCATCAAGAGGAGTAAATCCTGCCCACCAGCGAGTATCCTACATTTATCCCCATACCGGGAAAGTAAAGAGAGGGCATCCTCCACCGTCTTAGGGGCAAAATATTCAAAATTCTGGGTAATATTTTTCATTTTCAGCCTCCAATTGTATTTACAATAACTAGAAGTTCTGTCTTGAGCCAAATTTCTGGATTTTGCCGGTCCTTAATTGGTGTCATCAATCGTCATGCCTCCGTGACCAATTTATTCAACACCAACATATTCACAATCCAACGCTGGGGAATCAATACTGCTTCCCCATCCATGGGAACTGTGCAGGATCCGCAGGAACCGTGATCACACCCTATTTTTACTCCAGTGTAGCCCAGCGTTTCCCTCAGGGTATAAGCCAGCGTGTGGTCGGGGTTGACGTCTTTACCCACCATAAGCTGGTAGAGCTTCCCATTCACTGTGAGACTGATATTCTTCTCAGCGGTTCTGCTCGTGGTTGCTGCACTTTGGCTAATTCCCCTCCTTTTCCGCCCTTCATCTCTATTTATCTTTTTCATTGCTATCTCCCAACTTGAGATTTAAAGCCTTGCCTGGGTAATCGGTTACTTCCCTCAGTAACTCAAGAAAGCTACAAACGCACATCTTAGCATAACTGAGATAAGGCGGTAAAGCCTGTTTAGTACTTAAGTGGTTCCGGACAAATCAATGGTGCCAAAATGATATACTCTCTCGATTTTTGGCAAGTCACCCCATCTGTTGGTTCAGTATACTCGTGGTTGATGCCACCGCAAGGTGGTAAAATATGGGTATACCAAAACCCACGATGCTTGACAACAGCTGGTCAAGTTCGGTAAAATCCATCTGTTATCGTGGCATTCCCAAGGGTTATATATTTTAAATTGTTGTCTGAAGGTCATAGCTCTAGCTCCTGCCCTTCTCCGCATTAAAGGCCACAGCGTAATCTGTCACTAGAGGAAGTTACAGACGTGACTGTAAAAACGGAACTCTCGAAGATAGTCAAGCCTGAGAATTTTTTTGACGATCCCGAAGTCCTTAATAGCTATTCCCGGGATTTCAGCCTGGTGCCGCCCGGTGTGCCTAACTACATAGTCAAGCCCAAAACAGTCGAAGAGGTGCAGAAGGTTATCCAGCTGGCCAACAAAAATTTGTTACCGGTGGTGCCTGTAAGCTCATCGGTGCACTTTCACGGGGCGGCTATTCCCAAGCAGGGCGGTATCATCGTTGATCTGACCCGGATGAACCGTATTCTGGAAATTGACGAGTTTAACCGGCGGGTGCGGCTGGAGGTGGGGGTGACGTGGGAGCATGCCACTAAGGCCCTGGTTAAAAAAGGCTTTAGGTTGATGATGCCACTGGCACCTCACCCGATGCGCTCGGTGGTTATCGATCACCTAGAGAGGGAGGTCATCACCAACACCGTCTATGACTACGGGGAACCGCTACAGAGCATGGAGGTGGTCTGGCCTACCGGCGAAATCTTCCGTACTGGCTCGGCCAGCGTTGCCGGCTACCCCGACTCGCCATCTAAAGGAGCCAACCCTTCGGGGCCAGGCCTGGATTTCTACCGTTTCCTCCAGGGCGCCCAAGGGACGATGGGAATAGTAACCTGGGCCAACCTTAAGATTGAATACCTGCCGGCTATGGATCGGGTGCTACTAGCGCCGGTTGACGACTTGGGGTACACTATTGATTTTCTGCACCGTATACTCAAGGTCAGGATAGGCCAGGAGTGCCTGCTGCTGAATAATACGGACATGGCGGCGCTGGTCGCTCAGAAATGGCCTGATGATTTTGAGAATCTAAGGGCAAGCCTGCCCCCTTGGAGTCTTATCCTAATCTTAAGCAGTATGGCCCGGCATCCTGAAGAAAAGCTCAAATATGAACAGAATATGCTTGATGAAATCATCAGGAACGGGTTCTCCGAAGTTAGATTAGTCGATAACCTTCCTGGCTTCCCAAGTATTGGTAAAAAACTCTTAGTTCTTCTGCGCCAGCCTTGGCCCAAGGATAAGCCTTACTGGAAGCACCGCTATCAAGGTGGCTGCCAGAGTATTTTCTTCATCACTCGGCCGGCGATGGCACCCCAGTTCATCGAGCTAATGGAGGCAGTCGCTGCCCAGTACGGCTACCCCGTGGATGATATAGGTAGCTATATCCAGCCTATTGAGCATAACCGCGCCTGCCAGATGCAGTTCGACATTTTCTATGACCCCACCAGCGAGTTTGATATTGAGATGGTGCGCAGCCTCTATCACGACGCTATCAGTATCTTGGCCAGCGAGGGCGCCCTCTTTACAAGACCCTACGGCGAGTTGGCTGACTTGGTCTATGAGAGCGCCACCGGCTACGCTACTGCCCTGAGACGGGTGAAGAAGGTCTTTGACCCCAACAATATCATGAACCCCGGGACTTTGTGCTTCTAGGGAGGATAAATATGCTCAAAGGCAAACTGAGCCTAGATGTAACCAACTTGGATAATTTCGAATATGATATGAGCAAGTGCATCAAGTGCAAGGGGTGCTACTGGGTAGACCATATCTATATGCCCGGAGTGACCTTCAGCACCCGCTGCCCCAGCGCCACCCGCTACATGTTCGATTCCTACGGTGCCTACGGCAAGATGAGAATCGGGCTGGCTATGCTGGAGGGGCGGATGGAATACTCCGACGAACTATTGAAGACGCTTTACGCCTGCCCTCTCTGCGGCGCCTGCGACGTCGGCTGCAAGCGTAACCTGGATTTAGAGATAGAGCTTACCTTGGAGGCGCTGCGGATAAAGGCGGTCAAGGATGGCAAGGGGCCCATGCCCGCCCATAAGAAGGTAGCCAAAAAGATAGACGAAAAGCACAACCGTTTTGGCTCGCCGCACGAAAACCGAAAAAAGTGGCTCACCAAGGATATCAAGGTTGCCGCCAAGGCCGATGTGCTCTACTTCGTCGGCTGCTCGGCGGCCTACACCAGCCCGGAAATCGCCCGCGCCACCGCCAAGATATTAAACGCCGCCGGTACCTCCTTTATGCTCATGCCCGACGAGTGGTGCTGCGGCAATATTCTCTATTCCGTCGGCATGATTGACGAGGCCAAAAAGTTGGCCAAGCGTAACGTTGAGGCGGTAAGAAAGACCGGCGCCAAGACCCTGCTGGTCAGCTGCGCCGAAGGCTACCGCATGTGGAAGGTGGACTACCCCAAGATGCTGGGTATCTCAACCTCCGAACTGGGCTTTGAGGTGGTGCACCTGACCGAGATGGCGGCGGAGCTGATCAAGAAGGGGGCGCTCAAATTCGCTAAGCCGCTTGATATGCGCCTGACCTACCACGATTCCTGCAGCCTGAGCCGCCTGAGCGAGCCCTGGACCCCCTGGAATGGGGAGCGGGGTGAGTGGGGCATGGTCAGCCCCGGCCTGGAGCGCCGGCGTGGTACCAACGGCGTCTATCAGGCGCCAAGGGACATCTTGGAAGCTATCCCCGGTCTGGAGCTGGTGGAGATGATACGGATGAGGGAAAACGCCTTCTGCTGCGGGGCGGGGCGGGGCACTCAGGAGGCCTTCCCCGACTTTGCCGCCTGGGCTGCCGAACAGAGGCTGTTTGAGGCCAAGGAGGTAGGTGCCGAGGGCATAGTGGCCACCTGCCCGATGTGCAAGGACAATTTTGCCAGGGTGGCCCGGCAGAACGGCGAGGATTTAAAGATATACGATATTTCCGAGCTTATCCTGGCGGCACTCTAGACAAGGCTTGTAGAGGTGAGTTATGGCTATATCTAAAGAAGCGTACAGGGTCCTGGAAGCTATCGTGGGTGAGGACTATATCTCGTCCGACCCGGTGGTCTGTGAGGGTTACCGCTCTGGGCCTGCCGGCTATGAGGCCGGCCTGGGCTACGAAAGGGTAATGACCAAGGTACCCGGCTGCGTTATCATGCCCCTGACCACCGAGGAAGTCCAGAAGATAGTCAAAGTCTGCAACCGCTATAAAATCCCCTATGTCCCCTACAGCACTGGCTGGTACGGCCCTCGCTCTCACTGCCACGTGGAAGACGAATTGCTGATTGACCTGAAGCGGATGGACGACTTTGAGATTGACGAAAAGCACCTCTACGCATTGGTGGGGTCGGGAGTGATTTACTCCCAGCTTCAGGAGGAGGCGATGAGGCGGGGCTGTTATATTATTGTCGGCGGGGGTGGCTCGCAGTGCTCTGCCATCGCCAACATGCTGGGCGATGGCTGGTCGCCCTTAAGCTACCGCATCGGTCTGCCTCACCGCCGCATACTGGGTACTGAGTTGGTATTGCCCGACGGCGAACTGGTGAAGTTAGGCTCGCTGGCGGTGGGAGATGACCCCTTCTGGGGGGACGGCTTTGGGCCCGACCTGCGCGGCCTGCTGCGGGGCTTTACCGGCCTGCGGGGGTGCCTGGGTATCGTTACCAGGATGGCTATAAAGCTTTTGCCCTTCCAGCCCGAAAAACTGGAGCCTACCGGGATTTCACCCAATACCACCCTCCAGCTTCCCCCCAAGCGGGTCAAGTGGATAAACTTTACCATGCCCAGTAAAGAAGCCATGAAGAAGGCCATGTTTGAGATGGCCCGGGCCGAGATAGGCGCCGGTGCCACCAAGGTGCCTATATTCTGGCGGGCTATTGCCAAGGCCAGATGCAAAGAGGAATACTGGGATATCTGGTCCAAGGAGAACGAGGAGACCATAAGCAGCTTTCACCTGCTGCGGGTGCTGCTGGTAGGCTTCGGCTCCGAAGAGCAGTTGGAATACGAAGAAAGGGTGCTAAATGATATCATCACTGAGCTGGGCGGCGAGGCCCGCCGCACCCGGCCTACCGACGAGTCCTGGTTCAAGAACGCTGACTCCGCCGGTATGTGGCTGATGTGCGGCGGCTATGTCTCGGTGGACTATGTCATTGAAACTCTGGAGCACGCCATCCCTCACGGGGAAAACTATGCCAAACTCAAGCGCAAATTCACTCCGCCGCTTATGCCGGACTACGGCGACCCCGGCTGGTTCCAGAGTTTCGAGCTGGGACACCAAGGCTATTCCGAGTTCCTGGTTTACTGGGACCCCGACGTAAATACCGATGGTGTTGACCACTTCTACTTGGAGACGTCCAAAGAGAATATCAGGAAGCGTTTCTATACTTCGCTTTTGGGGCCGCATCAGCCTCTTTACCTGACCGGCCCAGCCTACGGGCCCAACTACCACAAGTGGCTACTCAAGATCAAGGACGAGTTTGACCCCAGCTTCCTCTCTCACCCGCCGGTGCCTTTAGCCCACGACCACTTTGTTGAGCGGGCGGAGTGGATGAGGCCAATGAAGGACTGGGAGAGCCCTAAATTTGCCCCTTAACCATAATTTTGCTAAGGATAACGAAGGTAGAATCTTAGCAGAGGGTTGGTTGTAAAGGAGGAAGCATTTATGGCTAAGGTAAATATAGTGTACCCCTTCTAAAGAGTGCTCTGTAGGGACTGGCCGGCGTACTGGGCGGCATTTTCACCTCTGCCTTTGTGAAAAATACCTAGGGTATCTGCCTCAGGCCCTGAAAAACTTGCCAATATCTAAGAAGAATTCCAACGGGAAGTTTGATATGCCGCCAAATAGTATCATGGGGGTTGCCTGTTAAGCAAAATCATGAAAAAATGTCAACTCTTTGATATGCTATCAAATAATAAGGAGGTAGTATGGGTGTATCAGTTAAAGAAGAAGTAATCAGGACCAACTGTCGAGGTTGCCATGGTGGATGTGGTGTCCTCGTTCACGTCAGAGACGGCACTATTGTCAAGATTGAAGGTAACCCCGACTTTCCTACCAATCATGGTTATATGTGCAGCAAGGGCCTAGCCTTCCAGCAACTCGTATATCATCCGGATAGAGTCAAGTATCCGCTCAAGCGAGTCGGTAAAAGAGGAGAGGGGAAGTGGGAGCGAATTTCGTGGGACGAGGCTTTCGAGACCATTGTCAATAAACTGAAGCAGGTAATAAAAGAGAACGGTGCGGAGTCCATCGTACTGGCACAGGGCACTTCCAGGGAGGGCGAGTCCTTCCTGGCTCGGTTTGGCAATTTGCTGGGCACGCCCAATGTTATGGCTGCCGGACATTTCTGCTACCTCACCAGGGTCGGTGCCAGTCTGGTCACCTGTGGCACTCTTCCCATAAACGATTATGATGGCAATCCCAAGTGCGTGGCGGTATGGGGAAACAATATGCTCTGGACCAATCCCGATGAATATACCGGCGAGAACCTGTGCCGGGTATTAGCACAAGGAGCAAAGCTGATTGTAGTTGACCCCAGATTAACCTATCTTTCAAGTCGCGCGGATATCTGGCTGCAGCTCAGGCCGGGAACAGACGCTGCCCTGGCCTTGGGCATGCTGAATGTAATAATAAATGAGAGGCTCTACGATAAAGAGTTCGTGGAAAAGTATACCCACGGTTGGGACCAGTTTGTAGAGAGGGTTAATCAATACCCTGTGGAGAAGGTGGCAGAGATTACCTGGGTGCCGGCAGAGAAGATAAGAGAGGCAGCGAGGTTATTCGCCACTTTAAAGCCAGCTTGCATTCAATGGGGAATATCTATCGAACAGAACATTAATTGCATTGACAGTGACCGTCTTCTCATAGACATAGTGGCAATCACCGGTAATCTGGATGTGAAGGGGGGAGCTGCCTTATTCCTGCCGCCGAAAGGGCAAACGATAAGTCAGTTTACCTATCACAAAGAGCTTTCTCCGGAGCAGAGCGCCAAATATATAGCCGGGGATGCTCATAAGCTCTGCCATATGATAGGTTTGGTGCCTGAGAACTATGTTTACAATGCTGTTCTTACCGGCAAACCTTACCCCGTCAGAGCGATTCTCATGCAAGCTTCCAATCCGGTTGTCACCAGACCTAATGCCAAGATGGTCTATAAGGCATTGAGTCAGGTTGAATTCTTTTCGATAGCTGATTTCTTCCTGACGCCGACTGCGGAGCTGGCGGATATCTTCTTGCCAGCGGCTACCTGGCTGGAAGCGGACTACACGGGTGGATTCTTCTTCCGCTGGGGATACATATTTCCCAGGAAAAAAATCGTTCAGATTGGCGAATGCAAGTCTGATTTTGAGATATGGAATGAACTGGGAAGAAGGATGGGTCAGAAACAGTGGGGGGACACCTATATAGGTGACCTCGATCAGATATTAGCTCCCAGCGGACTTACCTGGGCTGATGTCAGGGATAAACCTTACTTGAGAGGCGAGGTAAAATGGAGAAAGTATCTGGACAAAGGTTTCTCCACTCCCACTCGCAAGGTTGAGCTTTACTGCACTACATTTGAGAAGTGGGGGTATGACCCACTGCCGACATACGTGGAGGTGCCTGAGAGCCCGGTAAGCAATCCGGAATTAGCAAAAGAATATCCATATATCTTGATAACCGGCCCCAGGGCACCTGTCTTCTTTCATTCCGAGCACCGCATGATTCCCTGGCTTCGCGAGTGTCACCCTGACCCCATGATTGACATACATCCCGATACAGCGAAAAAACACGGCATCAAGGAAGGCGACTGGGTGTATATTGAGAGTCCCAGGGGTAGAATTAAACAGCGAGCCAGGATGCTTCCTGCAATGCACCCTAAGGTGGTATGCATCCAGCACGGCTGGTGGTTCCCCGAAATAAAGACACCAGACCATGGCTGGGACCAGTCCAACAGCAATATCCTCACCGATAATGACCCCAAGACCCTCAATATAGCTTTCGGCGCCAGCAACCTGAGGACCCTAATGTGTAAAATATATCCTGTGAAGCAAGAGGAGGCAAAGAAATGATTAAAGAATATAAACGCGTAACCTATACTGACAACTGTATGGGTTGCTTTGCCTGTGAAGTAGCCTGCAAGCAGGAGCATCACTTTCCAGTAGGAACAAGGTGGACAAGAGTCTATCCCGATATAAGAGAGACGGGCGAGAAGTGGCGGTTCACCTATGTGGTTACCGAGTGCCACCGTGCAGCCACCCCTCCGTGTACTGCTGCCTGTCCGGGCGGGTTAGACGCCTGGAGGTATGTGAACCTCGCCGCAGTCGGCAGGTTCGAGGAAGCGCTGGAAGTGATAAGAAAAACCACGGCTTTTGCCAGAGTCCTCGGTTATGTCTGCACCCGACCTTGTGAGGCAAGTTGTGAACGGGGCAATATCGATATACCAATATCTATCCGTTCTATGAAAGAATTCCTGGCTGATTATGAGGCGAAGGCGGGTCGGAAGAAGGCAACACCAGTGAAAAAAACGAAGAAAGATAAGGTGGCCATTGTTGGGGCGGGACCTGGAGGTCTTTCCTGTGCTTATGACCTCGTAAGGTTGGGTTACCCGGTTACCGTGTTTGAGGCTAGCTCGAAAGCCGGTGGGCTAATGCGCTGGGGTATCCCCGAGTTCAGATTGCCCAGGAAGATAATAGATAGTGAGATAAGCTACATTGAAGAACTGGGGGCAGAGATCAAGACAAACACTCCTGTGAAGGCTCTGGATGATCTTTTCAAAGAGGGATACAAGGCGATATACCTGGCTATTGGCTGTCCGATAAACCTGAAGCTTGGTATCCCCAACGAGGACGCTGAGGGTATAATCTATGTCCTCGATTTCCTGAAGCGGGTAAGTTCCGGGGCTGATGTCAAACTGGGTAATAGAGTAGCAATTATTGGGGGTGGTAATGCGGCTGTCGATGCGGCAAGAGTCGCTAAGCGCCAGGGTGCCAAGGAAGTTTACATCGTCTGCCTGGAAAGTAAAGACCTGGCCTGCAAGGACAGGATGCTAGCTCAAGAACACGAGATTCAAGAAGCGGAGAAAGACGGTGTGATCATCCATCCCTGCCTGGGCCCGAGGCAATTCTTGGTAAAGGACGGTAAAGTTACCGGCTTTGAGACTACGGCTTGCACTTCTGTCCGTGAGGAAGACGGCAGGTTCCTGCCAAAGTATGGCGGCCCGGCTGGTGCTGTAGAAGCAGACACGGTCATAGTTGCTATTGGACAAGCAGTGGATAAGGAAGCCTTCAAAGAGATAGATAAGGATACGGCCATCAAAGTAGACGGCTTCTCATTTGCAACAAACAGGGAAGGTGTCTTTGCCGGTGGTGATGTAGTGTCCGGTCCGAGTGATATTATCGGTGCCGTTGGTGCTGCCAAGGAAGCAGCTATCTCCATTGACCGTTATCTCCGCGGTGTAGATACGAGAGAGGACAGGATGATAAACTTCAGGCTGGTTAACGGCGCACCCCTTGAGAGAAACACCAGGAGGGGGGTCGTAGCCCCCCTGGATGAGAAGTTAGCTATAGCTGAAGCCAGGCGTTGCTTAAATTGCGGTGTGTGCGAGGCAGGTATTGATAATGGGAAGCAGCCGGCATGTGCCAGTGCTTGTCCGGCCCATGCCATCTACTTTCACGATATGTGGCCGCTCACCCCCAAAAAAGTTATGAATAAACTATAAAGGAAGGGGGAGTAAAGAAAGCTCCGAGGGCCAAGAAAGAAGTTAAGGAAGAAGAGGTAAAGGAAGCTCCAGAGGCAAGCAAAGAAGTTAAGGATGGGGAGGCAAAGGAGACGTCAAATATTGACATTATAGCAAGGATGCTAAGTGTACATTAATACTCATCAGTCTTCTCGATTCACCACGATGCTACTGTACTGCAGCACCTGTGCTCAGTTTCGCGGCTTGGTCGATAATTCTGTCGGCGCTTGCTGGCGGTTTGTAAATATAGAGAGCCTCTCCGGAAGCCTCCTTAGCTTTTAATGCCTTTAATATCCGTTCCGATGAAATGGGGAGCTCCATAATGACGACACCGCAGGCATCTCGAACGGCATTGATAATAGCCGGAACGACCGGCAGGATACAGCCTTCGCCGACTTCTTTTGCGCCAAACGGCCCGTTGGGTTCGTTGCTCTCGATTATTATTGCTTTCATTTCGGGGACGTCCAGGACAGTAGGAATTTTGTAGTCTCCCAGAGAGGCATTCATCAGGCAGCCCTTATCATCAAAAACCATCTCTTCAAAAAGGGCTTCACCCAAGCCGTGACACATGGAGCCTTCCAATTGTCCCTCTACCGCTTTTCTATTGATGGCAAACCCGCAATCGTGTGCCAGAGTGAGGTGGTCAATGGTTAAATCCCCGGTCTCAAAATCTACAGTTACTTCGGCGATGCAAGCCTGGGTGGAGTAGGCAGGAGACGACCCAATGACTGCCCCCTTCCATTTCTTGGAATACTGCAGCTCAGGCGGGCTGTAAGTACCCTTGCCCAAAATGGAGCCGCTTTCCGCGTATATCAGGCGGGCGACTTCGGTAAACGTCAGAGGGCCTTCCTTCGTCAGATTGGTGAAATGGCGGTGTTCGGACCGATATCTGCTACGGATATTATCCAGCACCTCCCGGTTTTTCTCCGTACCGTAGACCTTACCTTGACGCAGTTCAAATTCAGAAGATGCGACACCGTATCTCCTGGCCACCTCATCCAGTAGCTGTTTCTTCACTGCTTCAGCAGCCTGTTTGGTAGCGTTGCCCGTCATCAACGTCTGTCGGCTGGAATATGCGCCGAGGTCAATAGGGCAGATTCCTGTATCTCCGGAAACCACGTTGACATCATCAAGGCTCAACCCCAGTACTTCCGCTGTTATCATAGCGACAATGGTATCCGAGCCTTGCCCGATTTCGTTGGAGCCGGTATAGACCATTACCCCGCTGCCGTCATCCGCCACTTTAATAACTACCGTGGAATGGGGAATATCCGTGCGGTAGTTAGCCGCACCAGCACCAGACATAAAATAGCTAGTGGCCACACCGATACCTTTGCCTTTCGGCAGTCTATTTTTCTTCTTCTCCCATCCAGAATAAGCGCGTGCCTCTTTCAGGCACTCGCGCATGCTGAAACTACTCAGGTAATAGCCGCTTTTCGTGGTATCACCGGCTTGCAGGGCATTCTTCCTGCGAATCTCGACGGGGTCTATCTTCATCTCCTCAGCCACCAGATCCAGCTGGGTTTCGAAACAGGCACGGTTGCTCACCCCGCCATGACCTCGCAGGGAACCGCTGGTCGGCTTATTGGTGTAGATGCGGTAGCCATCATAGCGCATATTGGGTATATCATAAGGTGCGTGAAGCAACGAGCCGTTGTAGTAGACAGTAATCACGCCCAAGCTGCTGTAAGCGCCGCCGTCAAGCACCGCTAGGTGCTTATGGGCCAGAATCTTGCCGTCCTTAGTTACCCCGATGGTCATTTCATGATAGTACTGGTGCCGGGCACGATTGTGCCAGAAGACCTCCTCTCTATCCATCACAAGCTTGACCGGGCAGCCGGCATGCATGGATAACATACAGGCAATAAGCTCGTGGGAACCTGCACTAGCTTTAACGCCGAATCCACCACCTACATACGGGGCAATGACCCTCACCCTATTCAATGGTAGTTGCAGCACCATTGCCACTGTTCTCTGGACATAATGGGATACTTGTGTTGAAGTCCAGAGAGTCAGGTGCCCCGAAAGGTCATAATCGGCCAGGGTAGCCTGCGGCTCAAGACAGGCACCTTCCGTCTTTTTATTCATGAACCTGTCACTCCTGACAAGGTGGGCCTCGGAAAACCCCTTATCTACATTACCTGCTTCATTGTGTACTTCATGGCAGACATTTCGGGCATATTCTTCATGTATGAGCGGAGCATCTTCTGCCATAGCATCGAACGGGTCCAATACTGCCGGCAACTCTTCGTAGTCTACCTTTATCAACTCCAGCGCTTCTCTGGCGGTTCGCTCATCAATGGCAGCCACGGCGGCAACCTGGTCACCTACGTGCCGGACTTTGTCAACCGCCAGTGCCGTTTCATCGAATCTTGCCGGGCTGTAGCCAAACTTGATGTGGCTGATGTCCTTAGCGGTCAATACGGCTCTTACGCCGGGCAAGTTCTTAGCCCTGGTCACATCGATGTTTAATATCCTGGCATGGGCCAGCGGGCTGTGCAGTATAGCACCGGTCAGTATATTGGGCAATGACAAATCAGCGGTATACTTGGCCTGCCCGGTAGCTTTCTCCGGTACGCCTTTACGCACAGGACTGGTATTTAAAATCGAATACTCATGCACAGTGGTTTCAGCCATCAGGGTTTCACCTCCTCTTTACTCAGCATTTCAGATGCTTTCTCCACGGCATTGATGATTTTAAAATAACCGGTACAGCGACACAGGTTACCGACAAATGCCTTTCGGATTTCCTGTCGGGTTGGTTTAGTATTTGTATCAAGTAAGGCCTTCGCCTTCAAAATCATACCTGGCGTGCAGAAGCCACACTGCACAGCACCGGCTTCAATAAATGCTTCCTGGATAGGATGAAGCTTTCCGTTTCTAGCTAAGCCTTCAATTGTGGTGATTTCGTGACCGCTGGCCTGCACCGCCAGCACCAGGCAGGAATTGACCGGTTTGCCATCCATCAGCACGGTACAGGCACCGCAATCCCCTATTTCACAGCCCTGTTTTGTGCCCGTCAGGTTGACCTGCGTACCACGCAGTACCTGCGCCAGTGTTTCATTGTCTGCTACCAGTAATTCATAATCTTGATTGTTAATCTTCAATGCTATATGTTTTTTCATGGGCACCTTTCTCCTTTATGAAAAGTTGACGCATTGAGACGCGGCCTCCAAAAGGCTGCGTTTGGTTAGTACCTCTACCAGTTCTCGGCGATATTCATCTGATGCCCTAATGTCAGAGATAGGTTGGCAGCAACCGGCAGCCAATTTAGCAGCATGCCCGGCAATATCACGAGAAAATATCTTACCCGACAAAACGTCCTCCGCCTGGGGGCTCCTGATAAATGTGGGGGCGACGGCGCCCAAGACTACCCGCGCCGATTGGCACGATGCGTTTCCGAAGGTGAGCAAAGTGGTCACACTGACCATAGCAATCTCCATAGCTTTCCTTATTCCATATTTGATATAGCTGGCCCCGGTATTCGCGGGGACGGTACCGAGTTGAATGTCAGCCAGTATTTCGCCATCTCTGATTATGGTCTTGCCAGGGCCGAGAAAGAACTCTTCCAGCGGCTGGCGCCGCTCCCCGTCTTTACTAACCAGCCTGACAGTGGCAGCGTAAGCAATCAAAGGCCCGATGGTGTCACCGGCTGGCCTCGCTGCACAGATGTTCCCGCCTACGGTAGCGCGGTTTCTTACTTGCGGTGAGCCCAACTTGCTGGCAGCTATCGCTAGGATAGGATATTTCTCTCTAAGCACTGGGGATTCTTCGATATCACTGATCCTAGTCATGGCTCCCAGAGTAAGGCCCTTTTCATTGGAGTATTCTATGTTTTTCAGTTCAGCCAGCTTTTCCAGAGAGATGATTACACTGTGATTAACCACCTTCTTTTTCAGATTGACCAGCAGGTCGGTACCACCGGCGAGAAACGCAGCATGCCCCTTGTTTTGCTCTACAATTTCAAAAGCTTCTTCCAGAGTTTGCGGTTCGGTAAACTTGAATCTTGGTAATATCACAGTTGCTCCCTTCTGTTATCTTATCTTTTTTTGAGTCCGACGTGTATTCTTAGCTTGGTCTTGCTAGTACTTTCCCGCCTGATGTCATATGACTAATAAGACCACCCTTGCCTCTCCCAACACATCAATGATAGGAGGCACCATCAAAAAATAAGACGCCCAAAAACTCAGGCGTCCCTCTTCCCTAAGACATTTCTCCTTTCCAAACATGGAAGGTATCTCCATTTTCGGCTATGCCCTATGCCATATATAATAGGATTACCCGTTAGACAGACTGGCTCGGAGAAACGCCATGCTCAATTGCAGAAAATATTATTGCACTCGTATGAAGCTCATGTCAAGTCAAAGTGAATAATAATTATAGCAACATTTGACTAAAGTTATCTTTTGCCATGCGTTTTCCCAAGGGGTATATTCAAAAAGTGTGGAAATAGTTAGCGGCAACGAGTACTCTTTCTGTTAGCAAAAACAGGGAGGAGGTACTCACTCCAAAAACAGGCATGATCAAGCTATAAGCCTGTGACATAATAGCGGCTGATATTAAGTAAGGAACATACAAGTGCGATGGGTGGCCCCTAATAAGAGGTCACCTTTTTTATGCTTTCTGCCGTCAATGTATTCTTTGACTAATTGATTCCTTGTGTTATAATAGACCGTCGCCAGTGACAGCAGGTACCGTGAGGGTTTAAATAGTTTGCCTGCCGAGGCTTAAGTTAACCCTGTGTTCGCTGGCACAGGGATTTTTATTATAGACTTCCTCTATCATGACGTGAGGGAATTAAAGAGAGGGCTATATGTTAAGAGAAAAGAAGGTGCAAATAGTAAGCAATCTGGCCGATGATGTGTCGCGGAGCACTATTATTATCGCTACTAATTATCAGGGCCTGCTTGCTAAACAAATGGCTGAGTTGCGTAATGCTCTGGCAAAAGCAGGTGTCGGGTATCATGTTGTCAAAAACACTCTGGTCTATCGTGCCGCCGACCAAGCAGGCAAGCCACAACTGAGGGATATAATCGATGGTCCTGTAGCCCTGGCCTTCGGCGATGACATAGTTAATACCGCTAAAGCTCTTAACCAATATATCAAATCTGCGGCATTGCCTTTACAAATTATAGGAGGATTGTTGGAGGACCAAGTTCTACCTCCGGAGGAAGTGGTAAGCCTGGCTAATTTGCCACCTAGAGAAGTTCTCATCTCCAAGCTAATCGGGCAATTGCAAGCTCCCATAGGGACTTTACATAATATTCTTAACCGTCCCCTGTTGGGGCTATTGAACGTGCTACAAAACAGGGCTCAAACCATGAGCGCATAACAAAGGAGGACATCATGTCACCAGAAGAAGTAAAGAAAGCTTCAAAAGCAAAGAAGGAAGTTAAAGAAGAGGAGATCAAGGAAGTTCCAACAGCGCAGCAAGAAGTTAAAGAAGGGGAGGTAAAAGAAGCTCCAACTGCACAGGAGGAAGTTAAGGAAGAGAAGGGAAAGGAAGTTCCAAAGCCACAGAAAGAAGTTAAGGAAGAACAAGTCAAGGAAGCTCCAAGGGCAAAGAAAGAGGCCAAGGGTTTGACCAAGGAGGAAATTATCGCTGCCATTAAGACTATGACAGTGCTGGACCTGGCTGATTTGGTCAAGACACTGGAAAATGAATTCGGAATTAGTGCTGCCCCTGTAGCGGCAACGCCGGCAGCTGCCCCTGGCAAGCCAGCAGAGGCACCCTCGGAGGAGGAGAAGACAGAATTCACCGTCACCTTAAAGAGCTTCGGCGAAAAGAAAATCGAAGTTATCAAGGCAGTGCGTGAGGTAACTACTCTAGGATTAAAGCAAGCTAAGGATCTGGTAGAAGCCGCTCCACAGGTAGTAAAAGAAGGTGTCCCCAAGGAAGAGGCTGAAACAGCAAAGCAGAAATTAGAAGCTGCTGGGGCGACTGTAGAGGTTAAGTAGAGTCATCTCAGAAATTTTGAATTCCTGAGGGGGGAGGTTGAGTAAAATGTCTCTGGCTACTTACCAAATTATCTTAGTGCTGGGAGGATGTTTCCTTCTTCTGGGGATCATTTTTATTCTCTGGAACAAGAGGGAAAAGAACAGATACTACAATTCTATTTTGCTAACCCGAAGAGATATTAAGGAGACTATAACCCATGAACACGAGCGTTTCTGGCTACAAGCCTGGCAAATAGGAGGCAGGATTTCCCTTGCCGTCGGCATTGCACTGCTGATTATTGGCGTTGTTCTGAAATTATTATCATGAGGGAAAGGATTCCTTCACGCCTCAGGGTTCGGTGTTGGCGCATTCAATTCTGGCCTTACGCGTATACCGAGCAGGTTTCAGGCTTAAATTATTTCCTTGTGCCGGTACTGCAGAGCTTCAGCCATATGGTGTGTTTTGATGATATCGCTGTGCTCTAAGTCGGCGATAGTGCGGGAAAGCTTGAGGATACGATGGAAGGCGCGGCCGGTGAGATGAAGCTGCTTCATGGCGGCGCGAAGCAGGCTCTGGGCTGCTGGTTCCACCGTGCAGAATTCCTTCACCTCCTTGGGCGTCATATCAGCATTGCACTTCAGCTTCGTCCCCTGAAAACGACCAAGCTGTATTTCATGCGCCGCTTTGACCCTGGCCCTGACTTTATCCGAGCTTTCCCCGGGCTTATCCTCAGTGAGTTTTTCATAATCAATATGGGGAACATCGACAAAGATATCAATTCGGTCCAGTAATGGTCCGCTTATCCTTTTATGATAGCGAGAGATTTCTCCTGACGAGCATTTACATTCCTTAAACGGGTCGCCATAATACCCGCAGGGGCAGGGGTTCATAGCTGCAACCATCATAAAGCTAGCCTGGAAGGTAACACTGCCATGAGCACGACTGACGGTAATTGTCCTGTCCTCTATTGGTTGGCGCAGCGATTCCAGGATGGTGTGCCCGAACTCAGGAAATTCATCCAGAAAAAGTACCCCGTGGTGCCCCAGGCTTATCTCCCCGGGCCTTGGCCATTGCCCTCCACCCACCAAGCCAGCATGGGAAATAGTATAGTGAGGGGAGCGAAAAGGACGCTCTACAATGATGGGAGTGCCTTGCGGCAACAATCCGCTAACGCTGTAAATCTTGGTTACCTCGATGGCTTCCTCCATGGTCAACAGGGGAAGTATCGAGGGTAAAGAACGGGCCAGCATAGTCTTGCCGCTTCCCGGTGGGCCGCACATGAGGATATTGTGTCTTCCGGCCGCCGCTATCTCCAGAGCTCTCTTGGCATGCTCCTGTCCCTTAATATAACTGAGATCGGAGGCATAACTAGGGCGAAATTCCTGCTCCCAATTCAGTTCGCCATGGTACTCCGGGATGCTTATTTCGCCTTGAAGGTGAACAACCAGTTGCGCTAGTGATTCCGCAGGAAATATATGTATATTGTCTATAAGGGAAGCCTCCTTAGCATTATCACAAGGCACAAATACAGTAGATAAGCCTTTATCACGGGCTAAAGACACCATGGGCAATACCCCATGGGTATGGCGTAGCTTGCCATCCAAAGAGAGTTCCCCTAAAAAGATACTGTGGGTAAGGTCGGCGTTTAGCTGTCCTGAGCTCATCAGTATGCCTATGGCTATGGGTAAGTCGTAAGCGGGGCCTTCCTTTTTTAAGTCGGCTGGAGCTAAGTTGACTGTAATACGCCTGTTAGGGAACTTGTAGTAGGAGTTTCTTATGGCTGACCTTACTCTTTCTCTTGCCTCCTGGACTGCCTTGTCTGGTAATCCAACGATGGTAAAAGAAGGTAAGCCTGGTGATAAATCCACCTCTACTTCCACCACAGCTCCCTCCAGACCCACCACGGCAGCGCTTTTTACCTTGGCTAGCATAGCTGTTGTCAATTATAGCAGGGAATTTCTTGAGTGACTAATAGGGCATACTACACCATGTATCTTACTTGTACGAAATGTAATCTCAACTTCGGAAGTTAATTGCGCAGTTGGCCCGACAATGACATAGAATATAATTTCAATCGTCTACACCAACCACTTGGCTATCTTGCCCATATGAGCTATACTGAAATGAAACTCGCTAAGATCCAGAGTCCAGTGTTACCTAAAGTATTTGGAGTATGAAAAGAATATATGTTAATGAAGAGGTCTGCATTGGCTGCGGCCTGTGTCGAGTTTATTGCCAGGTAGAGCAATCCCAGTCTAAGGACCTAATCAAGGCATTTAAAAAAGAGACTCCACGTCCTTTGCCCCGTGTGCGTGTGGAGAGGAATGTAGAGATTTCTTTTCCCATTCAATGTCGCCATTGCGACGAGCCCTGGTGTGTTTATTCTTGTCTTACCGGTGCGATGCACAAAGACCCTGTAAGTGGCATGGTCAGCGTTGATATGGAAAAGTGTATTGGCTGCTGGACGTGCATAGTAGCCTGCCCTTACGGGGCGATAAAGCAAGACACGGCACAAAAGAAGGTGCTTAAATGTGACCTCTGCCAAGGAGAAGATATTCCAGTTTGTGTCACAAATTGCCCCAATGAGGCACTAGTCTACGTGGAGGTGCAAGATGAGAGTCTAACATAGAAAGCTAGGCAATTGGCTTAATCAATCTAAAGGAGGTGTATCATGTCATATAATTGGGGACCACATTATCTTATTCCTTCAGAGACGTTGCAAAAGTACTCTGGCAATGTTCGGCTGCGCGAGGAGTTTGATGAAGACCTGTTGGGTAAGGAGTTGGCAGAGCTAGGTATCTCGGGACCTATCATGCGGGTGACTAATCCTTGGTACTATCGGAAGAAGAATACAGATACTTGGATTAAGATAGGGGAGTCTGAAGATAAACGTGAGAATTTCCCGGTCAGGTGGGAAACATCCAGTTTAGAAAATGGACAATATGAAGTACTGGGATTGATGCATGTCTTTGTCAAAAAAGGCGATGAGGCGAAAGTCATCGCCCGCCAAAACATTGTGGAAGTCACTGTCGAGAATTAGCTTCCGGGAGGCGAACAAAGGAGAGGAATCTGCATGATTGCTATAATCGACTACGGTGCAGGAAATTTGCGTAGTGTCGCTAATGCCGTTAAGAAATTAGGTTACCAGCCGAGGGTAACAAGCGACCCTGGTGAAGTGCTTGATACTGCTGCGGTTATCCTGCCCGGTGTTGGCGCCGCTGCTGACACGATGAATAGCTTGAATAAACTAGGTATGACAGACGCTATCCGGCAACTGATACAACGAAGGCGGCCGCTCTTCGCTGTTTGCGTAGGGCTGCAGATACTGCTTTCAGGAACTGAAGAGGGAGGCTGGCACGAGTGCTTGGGCGTAATTCCCGGGAAGGTAAGAAGGCTACCCCAAGGACTTAAAATCCCCCATATAGGTTGGAATCAGGTAAAACAAAGGCTTACCCACCCTGTTTTTGAGGGCATACCGGATGAAACCAATTTTTACTTTGTCCACAGCTTTTATGCTGAGCCTGAAGACATATCGGTTGTGGCAGGCACGACAAACTATGGTGTATCTATGTGCAGCATGGTAATCAAGGATAACTTGATCGCAACTCAGTTTCACCCCGAGAAAAGCGGTGAGGATGGATTAAAGATGTATGCTAACTTTTTGAAGATAGCACTAGGTACGAGCTAGAAATAAATGCAAACTAAATACTTGATTATAGGAAATTCGGCTGGCGGCATTGGAGCTGCTGAAGCCATACGCCAGGTGGATAAGGAAGGCGTTCTGACCATCGTTTCCGAAGAGCCTTATCCTGCCTATTCACGCCCTCTTATCTCAAAATACCTTACGGGAGAGCGAACTCTTGAGGATATATTATTCCGTCCCCTCGACTTCTACGACCAGAACAATATTATTTTTCTCCCGGACAAGAAAGTGACCCAATTAGAGCTAAATCACCAGACTGCTCAATTGGAAGACGGTGAGCAGATTGCTTGGGAAAAACTTCTACTCTCCGTGGGAGGGAAACCCATATTTCCCAAGATGACAGGGAGTAACAAGAGAGGTGTTTTTACTTTCACCAACCTTGATGATGCTAAGACGATTGATGGATTCCTAGATAAAGCCAGAAAGGCAGTAGTTATCGGCGGCGGGCTCATCGGAATTAGCGTAACTGAAGCTCTAACAAAAAGAGGGGTTGACGTGATAGTAGTGGAAATGAAAGAGCACATATTAAATACTATACTCGATCAACAGGCATCCTCGATGGCTGAAGAAGTTCTTAAGCAGGCCGGCGTGGAAATCGTTGCGGGGCAGACTGTGGCTAAGGTCAACGGGAGAGAGACAGTTGAAGAGGTTATTTTGAATAACGGAGCTGCTATATCCTGCGATTTAGTAGTGGTGGCTATTGGAGTATCACCGCGCCCGGAGCTTGCACTAGATGCTAAGCTAGAAGTAAACCGAGGTATAGTAGTAGACCGTCATATGGCTACAAACCACCCAGGGGTCTATGCCTGTGGAGATGTAGCTGAAGCTTACGATTTCGTGTACGGGGATAATAGACCTACCCCCATCTGGCCTAACGCCTATATCGGAGGCAGGATCGCCGGCCTTAACATGGCTGGCGTTAAAGCTGAATATCCCGGCGGTACAGCTATCAATTCGCTTAATTATTTTGGAATTGACATCGCCTCCGCAGGTATGCCTACAGCACCCAGTGACGACGGCTACGAGACTATCAGCAAACGAGAAGGCAATATATATCAAAAGGTCATATTAAAAAATGACTTCATAATGGGAATGATATTCGTAGGAAATATTGAAAAATCGGGTATAATTTTCGGTCTTATGAGGGACAGGGTCAATGTAGAGAGCTTTAAACAGTCGCTTTTGGCTGATAATTTTGGCCTAGCATTCTTTCCCCGGGCATTATGGCAAGAGCGACTGGCGTTATCACCAGATATAATTCTTCAACCCATACCGCCTATTGAAACTGGGGAGGAAACTTTTGCTGGTGAGTAGCTATCTAGCTTTGGAGCGTTAAGTTGAAAGAATTAAGCAAGGTAAATGACTTCTATAATGATGATAAGGTAATCGACGCCTGTTCCATCTTTGGAATGATGGATACTTCAGGGAATCGGTTTTCGGGCAAGCCGGTCGTAGAAGCTATTGCCAACATGCATGTTCGCGGTAATGGCTTGGGTGGTGGGTTTGCTATTTACGGGTTATATCCCGAATACGCCGACTATTACGCTTTCCACATAATGTATCAGAGTCGGGAAGGACAAGCCAAAGTGGAGGATTTCCTCAGGCACAAGTTTCATGTAATTGATGCCAAGGAGGTGCCCACTAAGCCAACACCTGGCATAGTAAACCCTCCCTTAGTATGGCGTTATTTCCTCGAAGTGAAAACCGACGAGAGCAATGGACAATTAGAGGACGACTATGTCGTGGATAGGGTCATGGAGATCAACACAAAAATGGAAGAGGCCTTTGTCTTTTCCAGCGGCAAGAACATGGCAGTGTTCAAAGGGGTGGGTTATCCTGAAGAGATAGCAGAATATTTCTGTCTGGAGCAATATGAAGGTTATCTCTGGACAGCCCATGGCAGATTTCCCACCAATACTCCTGGTTGGTGGGGTGGAGCACATCCCTTCAATATCCTGGACTGGACAGTGATTCATAATGGTGAAATTTCTTCTTACGGAATAAACCGACGTTATTTGGAGCAATTTGGCTACAATTGTACTATGCAGACCGACACTGAGGTAGTAGCTTATGCCGTTGACCTTCTAATACGAAGGCATGGCCTCCCCATAGAGATAGTAGCCAAGATATTAGCACCTCCTTTCTGGAGTTATATAGAGCGCTGTTCTCCAGAGGAGCAAAAACTCTTTCGAACCTTGCGCCAAGTCTATGGCAGTCTTCTGCTGAATGGACCTTTCACTGTGATCATTGCTCATCGAGGGGAGATGATTGGTCTTACCGACAGGATAAGGTTACGTCCTCTCACCGTGGGAGTGAAAGAGTCGATACTTTACCTTTCTTCTGAAGAATCAGCCATTCGCTTGGTCTCCCCCGACCTTGACCAAGCCTGGATTCCCATGGGTGGTGAGCCTATCGTAGGCAGTTTGGAGAAGCCACTTAAGTTTGCGAAAGCTTCAGCCGCAGGAATAGAAGGTGTACGCAAATGCTAACTAAGAGAATTATCCCTTGCCTTGATGTCACTCAAGGGCGAGTAGTTAAAGGCACCAGCTTTACTCATCTTCGAGATGCGGGCGACCCTGTAGAGCTAGCTGCTTTCTACTACAAGGAGGGTGCTGACGAACTTGTCTTTTTGGATATCGGTGCTACCCCTGAGAGACGTGACATCATGGTTGACATCGTCGAGCGGGTCTCCGAGCAGGTTTTTATTCCCCTCACTGTTGGCGGAGGTCTGCGTGGCATCGAAGATACACGTCGCATGCTGAAAGCAGGGGCAGACAAGGTATCCATTAACACCGCCGCCGTGCAGAATCCCAGGCTTATCACCGAAGGGGCGGATAAATTTGGCAGTCAGTGTATCGTCGTGGCTATCGATGCCAAGCGACTAAAAAATGGTACTGATGCTAAATGGGAGGTCTGCACTCACGGGGGTCGAAAGCCTACTGGGACCGACGCCATTGAATGGGCTAAGCAAGTTGTGGCTCTTGGTGCTGGAGAACTGCTCCTCACCAGCTGGGACGCTGATGGTCAGCGAACTGGATATGACCTGGAATTAACCCGCGCTATTAGTGAGGCAGTGATAGTGCCAGTCATTGCCAGCGGTGGTGCTGGCAATTTGGAGCATCTCTATGAGGCTTTAGTCATAGGCAAAGCTGACGCTGTTCTCGCCGCTAGCATCTTTCATTATCAGATTTATTCCATTCGTCAGGCAAAAGATTACTTAGCGGAGAAAGGCATACCTGTAAGAAAAGGATAAGATGAAGACATACTTGCCGCCAAAATTCATAGTGGAGAGAGACGATTCTCGGTGCATCAGATGCGAGGTTTGCGTCAACCAGTGCACTTTTGATGTTCATTCTTATGATGCCGAGGATGATGAACTAAGGAGCTGCGAAGAGAATTGTGTTGGCTGCCACCGTTGCGTAGTCTTTTGTCCCACTGAGGCTTTGACTATCAGAAGAAATCCACTGGATTACAGAGAGAACTATAACTGGCGCCCTGAAGTTATCGAAGATATCATCAAACAGTCCGAGACTGGCGGAGTGCTTCTCACCGGAATGGGGAATGATAAAAGCTATCGCATTTACTGGGACCATCTGGTTCTTAATGCCAGCCAGGTGACCAATCCTTCTATTGACCCTTTGCGCGAACCAATGGAGTTAACTACCTATCTTGGGCGGAAACCTGACAGGGTAGAGTTTGACTCGCATGGTCTTAAGACTGAACTACCCCCCCAGGTCAAACTCGAGGTCCCTGTAATGTTTTCCGCCATGTCTTACGGGGCAGTAAGCCTGAACGTACATGAGTCCATGGCCAGAGCTGCCACTGAGATGGGAACTCTATGGAACACAGGTGAAGGTGGACTCCACCCTAAGCTTTATAAATATGGAGACAACACTATAGTACAGGTAGCTTCAGGGCGATTTGGCGTTCACCCCGAATACCTTGATATAGCCAAAGTAGTGGAAATTAAGATTGGGCAAGGGGCTAAGCCCGGCATCGGGGGCCATCTTCCCGGCGAGAAGGTGAGCGCTGAAGTATCAAGCACCCGAATGATTCCTAAAGGCACAGATGCCTTATCCCCAGCACCACAGCATGACATCTATTCCATTGAGGACCTGGCACAGCTTGTCTATGCCTTAAAGGAAGCCACAAACTATACTAAGCCAATAGCCGTAAAGATTGCTGCAGTTCACAACTCGGCAGCTATTGCCAGTGGCATGGTACGTGCAGGAGCAGACATTATAGTCCTCGATGGGCTGCGAGGCTCTACAGGCGCTGCGCCTAAGATCATCCGTGATAACGTTGGAATTCCCATTGAACTAGCTCTCGCTTCCTTGGATGACCGCCTCAGACAAGAGGGCATCCGAAATCAAGCTTCTGTCGTAATCGCAGGTGGAATCAGAAACAGTGGCGATGTAGCCAAAGCTATCGCCTTGGGCGCCGACGCCATCTACATTGGAACTGCTGCTCTGATCGCTCTGGGATGCACTACCTGTCAGCAATGCCATACCGGAAAATGTGCGTGGGGCATCTGCACCACAGACCCCTGGTTAACCAAGAGGGTCAATCCTGATATCGGGGCTAGGCGGCTGTCCAATCTCCTCCGTGGCTGGAGCCTTGAGCTTAAGGACATACTGGGCGGCATGGGTATCAATGCCTTAGAAAGTCTCCGTGGCAACCGCCTCCATCTGAGGGGTATGGGGCTAACCGATACTGAATTAGAAATTCTAGGAGTAAGGATGGCAGGAAGCTAAGATGAAAGAAGCTGTAACAATAGATGCCAAGGGCATTTTCTACCGGGAACTCAATGCCAAATTGAGGAAGGCAGTATCAAACGGAACTCAAAAGATTGAGTTACGAAATGTCTACGGACAGAGATACATCGGCACGGACTTGGACAAGCCGGTCGAGATTGAGATATTCGGCACCCCGGGTAATGATTTAGGGGCTTTCATGGATAATCCCAGGATTATTGTTCACGGCAATGCCCAGGACGGCTGCGGGAACACTATGAACAACGGGGAAATAATCATTCATGGTCATGCCGGGGACATTCTTGGTCTATCAGCCAGGGGGGGTAAAATTTTCGTCAGGGAGGATGTTGGTTATCGGGCAGGTATCCACATGAAGGAATACCAAGACAAAAAGCCAATGGTAGTTGTTGGTGGCACAGCACAGGATTTTTTAGGTGAATATATGGCAGGTGGAGTTCTAATTCTTCTGGGGCTAAACCTCAAAGAGGGAGAGCGGCACAAGGCGAACTTCATAGGTACAGGTATGCACGGCGGCGCTATATATATAAGAGGTGATATTGAGGAATTTCAGCTAGGTAAAGAGGTAGGTGTCGCTGAACTAGATGAAAACGACCACTCGGTTCTGAAAAAACTCATAGGTGAATTTGCTTCTCACTTCGACTACAATGCCGAAGAGATACTGAAACACAAATTTATCAAACTTTTCCCGCTTTACCTCCGCCCCTATGGCCGACTCTACGCTTACTAAATTAATATTAGGAGGCCAGCTTTGCTTAGAGTATTCATCATAGCTAATGAAAGCGAACAAGCAAAGAAACTAAGGGCGGAACTTGCTCAGAGGGACTTTGATTGTCTAATTGTTCCCTATAACGACGAGGCAATCGAACAAATTGCGGGGCAATCCCCTGGGGTGATGCTGCTAGATGCGGATGAAGCGCCAACTGGTTCAAAAGCGTGGGAACTGGCTCAAAGTATAAGGCAAGACATGAACATACCCCTCATCGCCCTCATGTCTAGAGAGAAACTCAATGGCCTCGATTCCATCGTAGATGATTTTGTGGTCAAACCCTGGGAGGTAAATGAGGTTACAGCCAGAATAAAGCGAATTTTGCGGCAAAAAGGGAGTGTAGACAGCGAAGACATAATTAAATGTGGCGACTTAGTTATAGATTTAGCCAAGTACGAGGTATCGCTTAATGGCAAGCCAATAATGCTGACTTTTAGGGAATACCAGCTACTCAAATTTCTAGTAAGTAACAAGGGAAAGGTTTTTACCCGAGAAGCTTTACTTAATAAGGTGTGGGGGTGGGACTATTACGGTGGTGATAGAACAGTAGATGTTCACATCAGGAGATTGAGAAGCAAGATCGAGGACCCAACTCATACCTTCATCGAGACAGTTAGAAATATTGGCTACCGATTACGGGAAAACTTCTAGCCATTTCCCATTTGCCTTCTTTAGTACATCAGTTTTTTCTTTTTCTGCTCCGTAACACAAATTTAACCCAATTGTAATATTTTGGAAACAATAGGGGGCTTAAATTGTGGACATGAAATATGTGAGGATTCCAAATGTCTGTTAACTCTGCTGACACTGCCTGGCTCCTAGTTTCAGCAGCGCTGGTCATGTTGATGACACCAGGTGTGGCTCTATTCTATGGCGGCATGGTGCGAAGAAAGAGCATTCTTTCTACAATGATGATGAGCTTCGCCGCCCTCGCGGTTGTGGGCATAATCTGGGTGCTTTATGGCTATAGTCTGGGCTTCGGTCCTGATAAAGCAGGCATTATTGGTGGGCTTGATTGGGTGGGACTCATGCAGGTAGGACAAGAGCCATCTGCTGTCTATGCCAGTACTGTTCCTCATCTGGCCTTCATGATATTTCAGGCTATGTTTGCCATAATCACCGTAGCTTTAATCACTGGGGCGGTAGTCGAGCGCATGAAATTTAGTGCCATCCTAGTCTTTTCGGTTCTATGGCTAACCATTGTGTATTGCCCCGTGGCACACTGGGTTTGGGGTGATGGCGGCTGGCTGGCCAAATTGGGTGTACTCGACTTTGCCGGCGGCATCGTGGTTCACATAAGCGCTGGCGTTTCAGCCTTAACTTTGGCTAGATTGCTTGGTCCTCGCAAAGGTTTCTTGGGGAAAGAGCCTATGGAACCCCACAATATTCCCATGGTAGCGATTGGCGCCGGGCTCCTCTGGTTTGGCTGGTTTGGCTTCAATGCTGGCAGTGCTTTGACCTCCGGAGGGTTGGCCACTAGCGCATTTGTCTCCACTAACATTTCAGCTGCCGCGGCTGCCTTCACCTGGATGATACTCAGCTGGCGTCAACGACGCCCTAGTCTCCTTGGAACTGTCACCGGAGCAATTGCCGGGCTGGCGGCGATCACCCCGGCTGCTGGCTTTGTGCCACCCCTAGCAGGAATACCAATAGGTATTGTTGCAGCAGTGATATGTTACTACTGCATACTCTTCAGGATGAGGCGTGGTATAGACGAGTCCTTGGATGTATGGGCGGTTCACGGTATGGGAGGCACCTGGGGAACTTTGGCCGCCGGCATTTTTGCTAGCGCGGCCATTAACTCGGCTGGTGCCGATGGTCTGTTATCGGGCAATGTCCTACAGCTTGCCAAGCAGCTCGCCGGAGTTGCTGCAGTATGGGCTTTTGCCTTCATAGCTACCTGGATTTTGGGGAAGGTAATTGACGTCACTATTGGGCTGAGAGTTACGAGGACGGAAGAAACAATAGGTTTAGATATCTCACAACACGGGGAAAGGGCATATGGAGGGATGCTGAGATGAAAAAGATAGAGGCTATTATCAGAGAAGAAAAACTGGAAAGTGTCAAAAGGGTTCTCGAGGAAAATGGCTATTTCGGCCTGACGGTTAGCGAAGTAAGCGGCAGAGGCCGCCAAAAGGGGCTATGCCTGCAATGGCGGGTAGGAGAATATCGGGTAGATTTCCTGCCTAAGCTCAAGATCGAGGTTGTTGTGCTGGATGAAGATGTGTCCAAAATTCTGCATGCTATTGCAAGCAGTGCCAGAACTGGCGAGATGGGAGATGGAAAGATATTTGTCTTTCCTCTTGATAACGCAGTGCGTATCAGGACTGGAGAGGATGGCGACAACGCTATATAATAAAAGGGAGTTAAAAACCAAAAAAGGAGAGCAATAATGGAAAATAGAAGCAATGAAGAAAGCAAAGAGTACGTTCTCAAGATGGCCAAGGAGCACGATGTGAAGTTCATCAGGCTTTGGTTTACCGATATTCTGGGTATTCTGAAAGGCTTTGCCATTACTGTGGAGGAACTGGAAGGTGCCCTGGAACAAGGAATGGGCTTTGATGGTTCCTCTATTGAGGGCTTTGCTCGGATTGACGAGAGCGATATGGTAGCTTTGCCCGACCCGGACACTTTTCAGTTGCTACCCTGGAGACCCAGGGTGCACCATGCCGTAGCCAGGATGTTCTGCAACATCCAGAGACCCGGCGGTGAGCCTTTTGAAGGGGACCCCAGATATGTGCTGAAGAGAAATTTGAAGCGAGCGGCTGACATGGGATACACCTTCTATGTGGGCCCGGAGTTGGAGTACTTCTACTTTCAGGATTCAAAGGGAACTCAGAGATTAGACGAAGGGGGCTACTTCGACATGACACCGCTGGATGTCGCCACTGACCTAAGGCGAGAAACGGTTCTTACCCTGGAAGAGATGGGCATATCCGTTGAGTATTCCCACCACGAGGTCGCCGCCAGCCAGCATGAGATAGACATGAGGTACACTGATGCCCTGACTATGGCTGACAACGTGATGACCTACCGCCTGGTAGTCAAACAAATAGCTTTACAGCAGGGAGTCTACGCCACCTTTATGCCTAAGCCAGTCTTCGGCATCAATGGCAGCGGCATGCATGTCCACCAGTCGCTGTTCAAAGGTGATTCTAACGCCTTCTTTGATAAAAATGATGAACACCACCTTTCTAAGGTAGCTAAATGGTATATCGCGGGATTGTTAAGACACGCTCCCGAAATCACTGCGGTCAACAATCAGTGGGTCAACTCCTACAAGCGATTGGTTCCTGGATATGAGGCGCCTGTGTACCTTTCATGGGCACGGCGAAATCGGGCCGACCTGATCAGAGTTCCAGAGTATATGCCCGGCAAAGAAAAGGCTACCAGGATAGAGTTCAGGTCTCCTGATCCTGCCTGCAACCCCTACCTTACCTTTAGCGTTATGCTGGCTGCCGGACTGGAGGGAATTGAGAAGGAATATGAAGTACCGGACCCTGTAGAGGAAAATGTTTATGAAATGACCGGGGAGGAGAGAGATAGGCGAGGGATAGGCACTCTACCCGGCAGCCTTTGGGAAGCAATTCAACTCACGGAAAAAAGTGAACTTGTGAAAAAAACCCTTGGCGACCATGTTTTTGATGCCTTCATCGAGAATAAAAAAATCGAATGGGATCAATACCGGAGCCAAGTGACCGAATACGAGCTTAAGAAATATTTACCAATCTTGTGAGGTGGAATACGTATATTCGACAAACAGGGCAGGTCTGGTTGGACTCACATCACTTTTACTGCCGTTCCGTAGGTTACCATCTCAGCAGCTTTTCTGTTTTTTTCAGCCCGGGTGCTGGATATTCCTTTGGTCGCCAAGGAAACATTTGTAAAGCATTGGGGGCAGGCAAAGCCACAATATGGAAGAGCAGCATTCATAACCACATATGCGCCGCTACACGTTTACCTGCATGCCATCGTAGGCAAATCTGATGCCATTCGACTCTAGGGCACAATAGTCATCGTAGCTGCGATTCCAGTACTCCTCAAGATGAACAAACAAGACCTTTCTCGCCTCAATGCGTGCCGCCAATTCCAGTGTTTGTTCGAAGGTGTAGAGGGTAGTTCTCGAAATGTGGTCCACCGGGTACTTGAAGTGATGTTTTAGGCCACTCTCGAATATCCCCGGCTGGATGACAAGGAGATCGGGCTGTTGAACCTCATTTCGATACTCCGGGAAAGGCTTGAAATCACAGGGAGCATAGACGACCTTGCGCCCTGACTTTTCAAAGACGTAAACGAAGGCTAACTGGGAACCTCGGTCCAGTGGGACGGCAGTTATCTGAACGTTATTTATGTGGACTTCCCCCTGAAAAAGCATTAGCCTGACAAAACCGCTCTGCTGGTAGAAATCGACCAGGGAACCGTACTGAGACCGGATCTCCCTTATTCGTTCGCCCAGTTGTTCAGGGAGTAGCAAACAAATTTGCTTTTCTGGATAGGCACGCCATCTGCGAAAATCTAGCGTAATCTGCTCCACAACACGCAATCCTTCCACATGGTCCGGGTCCAGATGAGTTAATATCAGATAATCGATACGACGGATATGACAACGATTTAACTGGCTTGCAACTTCTGCAGGTGTGTCGATCAGGAGGTTGATATCATGAAGGAAAGTAGAAGGTCCTGTTCTCGCGTAAGGAGCACCCTTCTTCCTGGCTTCTTGACAGATGCGACATTGGCACAGGGGTTTGGGAATAATCATGCACCCCCCAGAGCCCAAGATACTCAATTTCATAGGATACGAGAAAGCAGGCCCTGTGTAGCCTTGCCCTATTCTTCCTTTCCTTAGTGTGTATGCTTCAGGTCACCGTCCATGGTGCCACGAACTCGTTCTCTCTCCTCAGCAAAATCAAACCCAGTCCAGATTCCAATGGAACCGAGTATCGAGTCCTGGGGGTGAAACTGACGAAATAATTTGAAGTAATAGGCCGCTTCTCTGCTATTGATAGTCGCCTTGGGATTCTCCGCCTTGATGCGTTGAAACTCGTCTTCGCTTATCTCACTCTCAGCCAGCTTTTCTCCCAGGTCCTCGCAGCCCGCTCCTTGAGTGTACTGGACTTTGTAACGCCACAGTATCTCATCAGGGAGATAATTCGTGTCTCCAAAAGCCTTGCGCAGGATCCATTTCTCAATCTTGTCTCCTACCTTTTCGGATTCGCGAATCTTGAGCTCGGGAGGGATCTTCATGGAAAGATCAATCATAGACACATCCAAAAAAGGCACCCTCAACTCCAGACTAAAATACATCCCCATCCTGTCGGCGCGCTGCAGATTGATGTTATGGAGGTTTCCAATGCAACGCCTGGCCTCTTTATTGAGCACATCCATAGGATAATGCTTCATGTAGTGATAGCCAGTGAAGAGCTCATCAGCACCTTCTCCGGTGAGCACCACAGTCACATAATCAGCGGCTAATTTACAGGTGAAGTAGCAGGGGACAGCACAGCGTACAAGGGAGGGATCATAGCTTTCTAGCTCCTTGATGACGATTGGCAACGCTTCATAATAGTCTTCCTCGGTGAAAATCAACTCATGGTGTGTTGACCCGATGTGCGCTGCTGCAATGCGAGAGGCCTTGAGGTCATCACTCTCATCCCCAGATTTATCCTTCATACCTACCACGAAGGTGTGGAGATGGGGAATTTCATCAGCAGCAATAGCAGCCACCAGACTGCTGTCTATGCCACCGCTACAGAAGGAGCCTACATGGACTTCCTTATCTGCCAATAGCCTTTTCTTAACTGCCTGGATAAAGGTCTCTCGGATCAGCTTGCAGGTCTCCTCCACATCCATCAGCAAGTGATCCTCAATCGATGGGATTTCGTAGTATTGCACGAAACCGTCTTTGGGAGTGTAATAGTACCCGGCAGGGAATTCATGAACTTCCTCCACGCCAGCCAGGGTCATAGCCCCCAGTTCTGAAGTGAAGTAAAGCTTATCGTCGACATAGCCATAATAGAGCGGTTTTATCCCGATTGGGTCACGGGCCAGCACGAAATTGTCACCATCAAAGAGAGCAAAGGCGAACATCCCGTCCAAGTCTTTCACACACTCTGGTCCTTTTTCCCGGTAGAGATGAAGAATAGTCTCCGTATCGGATAACGTCTTAAACTGGTATTTGGGTATGAGCTTCTGTCTTAAATCCCAAAAATTATAGATTTCCCCGTTGCAGATGATTCCTGTTCTACCGTCATTGGCCAAAATCGGCTGATGACCTCCGACCACGTCGACAATAGATAGCCTAGTGTGACCAAAAACTGTGCTATCGAAAGTGTGGAGTCCACGGTCATTTGGACCACGGTGAGGCAATGCATCCAACATGCGATTTATGGTCTTTGTATCTTGTATTCCAAAACATCCTGCTATGCCACACATAAATGTTAACCTCTCTTCCTTTTATGCTTTGGCTATCTCAAACTCTTCAAGTACCTTGGTAGCCTGAAAGGCATCAATACAGTAAGCATCAGCACCTATTTCCTGGGCAAACTCGTTGGAGACAGCGGCACCACCGATAAGCACTTTTACACTGCTCCTAAGTTTGTTTTCCTCAAGAGCTTTGATCACAACACCCATCTCAGTCATGGTGGTGGTAAGCAGGGCTGATAATCCGAGGTATCCCGGTTTTTCTTCCCTCACGAACTCGACCACTTTCTCCTCGGGCACATCTACTCCCAGGTCATGCACCTCATAACCAGCGCCTTTCAACAGGATAGCAACGATGTTTTTGCCGATATCGTGGATATCTCCCTTCACTGTGGCAATGGCGAGTTTCCCTTTGGTCTCCACGTTCACTGACTCCAGCACCGGCTTCATAATATCCATCGCCGTTCCTACCGCTTCAGCCGAGGCAAGCATGTCCGGAATAAAGTACTCTTTGGTAGAGAACTTCTCACCGACCACCTGCATCCCAGCAGTCAAGCCATCGGTTATTATCACCTGCGGGGCTATATTATTCTCAAGAGCTTGTTGTACGAGCTCCACCACGCCGGGCGTTCCCGTAAGACTGTCATCTATCCCCACATCCTCCTGCGTCTTTCTTCCTTGTATTACATTCTCTTTAATTGTCGCAATTACATCCTTGCTCATGCTAATTCCTGCTTCCATAAATGTTAAGTCGTGGTAATATACCGGGAATTTCTTCGAATATTCTGGCAGTTGTCTTCCGATCAATGTGTTCCACCGGTCTTGCCAGCAATTCATTCATCCGTTCATAGGCAAGCTCGAAAACATCATCTACCTCACCACTTCCCTCAAAGGGATATACCCCAGATATTTCCCCGCTGCGCAACACAGGACGAATATAGTTTATATATAATTTTTGCGGCGTAGCCACCACCTCCCGCACTTGCTTCAGCATTGCTTCCAGTTCCGGCTGGTCAATCCGCGGCTGCCGCAAGAAAAACTCTATCATCTTGAAGTGGGCATCGTCCAAGACCGCCTGAAGCAGACTGAAGACAGAATTACAGTCCAGCAAACCAAAGGCACAGTGCAGGAACTGAGGTCCTGACATGGTGACCACTATGTCCGAAAACAGCCTCTCTATCGATGATTGCTGGCCAGGTATCTTCGAGTCACAGACGCCGGAAGTAGAGTAGTTGGGAAGCCTGTAGAAACGTGCCATCTGGACGCAGTCGATATTGTACTGACTGGTCTCTACAGAGCCGTAGGAATCACCCAGAGTGTCCATCCTGGCTCTGACCGGCACGCTGCCGTAGAGCACCGGCGTCCCCGGTTTTACCAATTGCCCCAGAGTTATGCCTACCAACACCTCCGCATTTATCTGAGCCATAATACCGGCTTCCTTGATAGGCGCGGTGGTGCCCGCCTGCGGTGACGATGACACAACGATTGGCAATCCGCGGCGGCATACTTCAATGAAAGTTTCTGTAGTGTCATCAACGAACTGGAGTGGACTCTTCACCAGACAGGTGATAAATGAGATGATGGGATTATCCTCAAGTGCCTTCTCGCCTCCAGCGATGAGCTCTGCCATCCTCACCACGTTGTCAAGTTGTTTTAGACTGGTCAACCCGCTCATGAAATGCTTTGTATTGTTATTAAGCGAGGCGAAAAATTTATTGACGTCTTTGTTATCCTCAGTTATGTCGCGGTCCTGGATATTTACGGTGCGAATATAGCCATCAACCATCTCCAGGTGCTCACAGACATGGGCTGACTGGCACAGGTCATCAACTGTACCTCGCCTGGGTTTGAACTCAGGCATTCTAATCTCCCTGGTAGGGTCAGCCTTATTCACATAGGTGGGAAAATCGACATCCAGCCAGATATTGGTCTCCGATCCTGTAATCAAATATACCCTTGGCTCATCACCGTGCATGATGAGGGTATTATCTGGATTCCGAGCCCCTAATTTCACGGTCTTAGGAGCTGAATCCACCGCATTTAATACCAACTGCTCTGGTATCTTTACCCGCCAGCTCTGACGGTCACCAGCGATGGACTCAACCGCTGCACCATGACTATGGAGTATATCCACTGCTTCCCGGTTGAAGCTTATTAGCCCGGGGTCGGTCAGTATCTGCATGGAAGCTTGGTGAATTAGCTCCACCTGCTCCCTGGTCAACCTTCCGTATGGTTTATCAACAAGTATTCCCTTTCTTGGCACCAGTTCCTTCCTTAAGATAATAAGTCTGCAATAGGATGATTGCTATTCTAGTTCCCTGTGCCGGAATTGAGAGCTTCCACCACAGCTACAGCCTGAAAGCCGTCTGCGCCATATCCATCAGCGCCGATGCTTTTAGCAAACTCCTCTGAGACAGGTGCTCCACCAACTACAATCTTAACCTGATCCCTGAGCCCATTTTCCTCAAGCCTTTGTACCACATCCGCCATGCAAGCCATAGTGCTGGTGAGCAGGGCGGACAAACCCAGAAACTGTGGTTTTTCCTCCCTTACTGCGTCTACAATGACCTGAATGTCTACATTGTTTCCCAGATCTTTGACAGTGTATCCTGCCCCACGAAGCAGAATAGATACTATGTTCTTGCCAATATCGTGAAGGTCGTCTTTTACCGTAGCCACAATTATCTTGCCCTTGGCATTAATACCACTCCCAGCAAGATATGGCTCAAGTATTTCCATGGCTGCTCCAACTGCCTGTGCCGAAGCTAGCATATCAGGAATAAAATATTCCCCCGCTTCAAATTTTTGCCCAACAATGTTCATACCACCGGAGAGCCCTTTAGTGATTATGTCCTTAATACTCAAGCTGGAGGCAAGGGCCTTCTCAACAAGCTCGGTAACGCCCGGCTGACCTACCATCCCTTCATCCATGCCTTCGTCATCCATGGTCATCCTCCCTTGGATAACATTTTCCTGGATTAAGCTGATTATGTCCTCTGGCATTATCATCCTCCAGTCTCAAGAATCTATTAAACTGCCTGGCTTGTTGGACATCCGTTAGAGCATTGTACATGCTCACCCGAATTCATATTGAATCTTAAGGTTTATATCAGTACTTTTGAAATCTGTTGCATTTATGTTTTCTCCGATTACAAGCATATTTTAAGCAACTATCCCATTGATTTGTGACAATACTTGCTGTCTTACCGGCGAGGGGAGGCTGTATTCGGGCTTAGCTAGAAGCTCATTTACAATCTCTGAGGCTCTTTCCCATGTCGCCTTTCCGCCTTTGGCTAACCATTCTTCTTGGCTATTCCTGTCGCTCAGAGACGGCTGGTAGTGCTCGCTGCGCATAAAGTGCCTTGTATGTCTGGCAGCTATGAAATCACCGCCCGGTCCTACTTGCTTTATGAGGTCAAAGGCCAGAGTGTCATCATCCACCTTGATTCCATCTACGGCTCTCATCACCATGCCCAGTATCTCGTTATCCATGACATACTTTTCGTAGCACACGGTCATTGCGAACTCCATAAGCCCAGCAGCATCATGAATGAAGTTAGCTCCTGAAAGGACACAGAGCAGGTTGGTCAAAGCAGACTCATAGCCGCTCTGAGCATCAAGCATTTTAGAATCAGTCATTCCGCCAGTAGCATAGAAAGGAATTTGATAGAACTGTGCCATCTGGGCACCAGCTGCATTGAGCAAGCCCATCTCGACGGAACCTGCCAGGTACTTTAGGCTTCTCAGGTCAGTATTTGTAGCGACCGAGCCGAAGAGAACCGGTGTCCCAGGGTTTACAATCTGGGTAAGCATTACCCCCAACAATGAATCTACGGTTTGGACTACCAGGGTTCCGGCGAGCGTAACCGGTGAAGTGGCACCGCACAACGGTTCAGAGGGACAAGCTACAGGAATACCATTTCTGGCAATTGTCACGATCATGTCACCATATGTCTTGTCTATCCTTAGTGGGCTTATGATGCATGCTATCATGGATATCAGGGGGCGCTGGCGAAGATTTTCAGCAGAGCCGGCAACAATTTGTGCCATTCGTATCACCTGCTCCGCACCATCAAGAGTATAAACACCCCCCATAACATGCTTGGTGGTATTGTCTAGTCCGGCGAAAAACCGGTTCACATCTACCTGCTCCAAATGCAGTTCATTGGGATAGGTAGGCAGCAGAAAAAAGTGGATGTTATCCAGCTTATCAACTAATCTGGCAGTGCATCGCAGGTCTTCCATTCTTGCCAGTCTTTTCTCGTTAACATCAGGCTGATAGACATAAAGTGCCGTGCCACCCGTTCCAGCATACACTCGCCGGCCGCCCAAAATAATATCATTTACTTCATCCTGTCCACATAGTCTAATTTCCGATGGTGCCGCTTCAATAAGCTCCTTAACTTTACTCCCATCCAGCCACACCAGATGTTTTTTCCAATCTACCCTGGCTCCAGCTCCCTCGAAAAGCTCCAGTGCTACTTCCGACTGCACCTCAAAACCCACCTCTTCAATCACTTGCATAGCAGTCTGATGTACCTTCAATATAGATTCTTTACTTAAAACCTTGAAACTCCCTCCCTCCAGTCCTTTGCGAGCCATTATCCTTGACTTTTACCTTCTTCCTGGACAATCTTTTTTCGTACAGGTCTTGCAAGGGTTGTAGTTCTCCACATTATCAATTGAGGGTCCGATACCGATAATGCCCGAAATTGACTTCTGCGGAATCATTAGACACTCTCCGGTCAAGCGAATTCCTAATGTATTACCGGTTAGAGCATAGAAGAGCATCCGTTGCTGACCTATGTTCCAGTCGCAATAGCCAGGACTAAAGCGTCGGCTGGTGACAAGTCCCTGAGCCTCGGCTATCTCCTTTATGCCGTCTTGGACAAAGTCCGCCACTTTCTCCACAGCATCTGACCCTATTGCATCCAAAACAGTTGCCTGAAGTACGAGCCCGTCTTTGGCTAGCTGAAATGCTGTCTCTTCCAGGTATTTGCCTATTGTCACCAAGAATATTGCTACCTGATGACAATGCTCCAACAACTGGGTGATAACCTGGCTCTTGAAGATAATCGAATCTTCAACCAATGCGATGAAGCCTCGAGCCCACTCCACATCCTTGATAACATATGAATATAACGGGTTAATAAGGTAATGAGCGTGCTCTGCATAGTCATCAATTAAAGAAGAAATACGTGCTGATAGCTTGTGACCATCATTGTACCCTATGTAGTGACACAGTTGCTTTTTGTCAATTTCAATATCGACGTCGACTCTATCATTAGTGACAAGCATATTACTATAACCTTCCTTTCATCCGGCATACTACGCGTTAACGCTTTTGCCTCGTACAGGACAAAATCAGGGAATAATTAACATTCAGCCGAGGGCAATTTTGAGCGTAGTGAAGACTAATTCTTGGTAATTTGGCAAGCCTTAAAAAATTAGGATGTAAACAAAATTAACTTTGCATTATGCACAGGGTGATCCAGTTACTGTAAGAGAAAAACGGATAGATAGCCCCGGGTTAATCTCATCCTGCCTAGCTCACAACATCTACTACCCTCCTTGTGAGATTTTCACCCTCCTTTCCTGTCATAAGCAAGCGTATGATATCATAGAACCCGTTCCCTGTCCAACTATCAATTTGAATCGTCTAAAATCTAACCTGAAATCCCCAGAATATAGCCAAGTTACTGCTATCCTGAAGAAGGTTAAATCAGGCTATAGAAAGGGTAGGTATGCAATAATATGAAGAGACTAACTTTGCCCTGAGTGTTTATCAGAGCCCATTCAATCTCACGCCACCTTCACTGCCGTTCCATAGGCTACCATCTCGGCAGCTCCGGACATCACCATTGAGGTTACAAACCGGGTGCCTACTATGGCATTGGCGCCCATTTTCTCGGCTTGCTCAATCATCCTTTGCAGTGCTTCTTCCCGAGCCTGTGCCAGCATTACGGTGTATTCTTTAACCTCACCACCAACGATGTTGCGCAAGCCAGCCATAATATCACGCCCCATATGCCTAGCTCTGATGGTACTGCCTCTGACCAAACCCATGGTTTCTGTTATCCTTTTGCCCTCTATTTGCTCTGTGGTAACCACAATCATTTTTCTACCCCCTTGAATTTCTCCTTTTCTTCTCTGGATGTTCGATACCTCTCCCAACCTAGCGATGCCAGAAGTATGATAAGCCCCACAGCTATCGCGGCAATAGCAATCTTAACTGGCAAAGGCAGCTCTAAGAAAGCTAAACGGAAGAACCAATAAAGCCCCCAGCCTACCAAAATGCCCAGGCCGACTGCTAGCAAGATACCGCCGATTTTCCTCAAGCTATTCCTCCCCGAATCGATTAGTGATTGGTAATCTCCTATCCCGTCCAAAGTCTCTGGGAGTTATCTTTATGCCGGGGGCAGCTTGGCGGCGCTTATATTCACTCCTGTCTACCAGGCGAGCTATCTTTGTAACTATGTCACGGTCAAAACCCATGGCGATAATCTGGTCAATCGTTACGTCATCTTCTACATAAGCCTTTAAAATAGGATCCAACACTTCATATGGAGGCAAGGTATCAGTATCTTTTTGGTCGGGTCTTAGTTCAGCCGATGGTGCTTTGGTCAAGACAGAAGATGGTATCACGTCTTTCCCGGCCTGGCGATTCTTATATTTAGCTAATTCGAGTACCAATGTCTTAGGGACATCTTTCAGGGGAATAAACCCCCCGGCCATGTCCCCGGAAAGAGTGGTATAGCCTGTAGCTGTCTCGCTTTTATTGCTGCAAGCAAGCACCAACCAGCCGAACTTATTGGACAAGGCAAAGAGAATATTGCCCCTTATTCTTGCCTGAATGTTCTCTTCGGTGACATCCGGTTGAGTATTCTTGAAAGGCTCCGCCAGTGTTTCCAAATAAGAGCTAAATGCTTTCTCAATGGGTATCACCTTGAACTCTATTCCTAGATTTCTTGCCAAGGCTTCGGCATCCGACTTGCTGCCCGGCGATGAGTAGCGAGAGGGCATGGAAACTCCTATGACATTATTAGTCCCAATGGCATCTGTTGCTATGGCAGCTACCAGGCTTGAATCAACCCCACCGGACAAGCCGATAACGACCTTCTCAAAGCCATTTTTACGCACATAGTCTCTGGTCCCGAGAACAAGGGCCTGGTAAATCTCAGCAAGCTCATCTAACCTTTCAACCCGTCTCGATGGCAAAGGAAGCCTGTCAATTGCCGGATACTCCCTTGATACCTCTATCTTAGTAGCCTGTTCCAGCTTCTCTCTGACCCAAGGCGTCTCTTTCCTTCGCCGAGGATCACGCAACTGGGAGCGAAATACTGACTCTACATCCAAATCAAATACCACAAAGTCTTCCTCAAACTGCTTCCCCCGGGCAATGACTTCTCCTTTCTCATTGATAATCAGACTATTGCCGTCAAATACAAGCTCATCTTGCCCTCCCACCAAATTATTATGGACAACAATAGCCATACTGTCCGATGCTCTGGTAGCAAGCATCCTCTCTCTGAAGAGCCCTTTTCCGGCATGATATGGAGAAGCGCTTATATTAATCAACACCTTTGCTCCAGCATAGGCCTGGACAAGTGCTGGCCCGGCTTCATACCACATATCTTCACAGATAGTTATGCCCATGCCGATGCCATAAATGATGAAAACGGGACACTCCTGCCCTGCCTGAAAATACCTATTTTCATCGAACACGCCATAGTTCGGCAAATAGAATTTGTGGTAAACACCCACTAATTTTTTGTTATAGATTACCGCGGCAGCATTGTAAATATCGCCATCGCTGTCAACGAAGCCCACCACTACCGCTATGTCCGAGCAGTGCTCTATTATTTTGTTAAGCTTTTCCTTGTTTTGCTTAATGAATTGTGGTTTAAGCAGCAAATCTTCGGGGGGGTAGCCGGTTATAGCTAATTCAGGGAAAGTGAGCAGGTCAACCCCAAGCGACTTCGCCTGGTCAATGAATTCCATTATTTTCCTGGTATTACCGCTGAGGTCACCTACAGTGGAATTAACCTGAGCTATGCCAACCCTGATTTTTTGCAATCTGCCTCCTTATGGCAACAAATAGTATAGCAAACATTAATAAGTATTTTCCCTAGTCTACAGAGGCTAATGCAAGATAGACCGACCTGATATTTAAATACTCTTGGCCCACTCCACAGCGTTAAGAAAAACGCGAAAGCCGTCCCCATAATCCCGCCGGGGCTCTCTGGTCCACCTTGGATGTTGCGTCCAACTTACGAACCGCTCCGGGTGTGGCATCAGACCAAAAATGCGACCAGTAGCATCGCAGATGCCGGCTATATTGTTCACTGAACCATTGGGATTGTGAGGGTAGACGGCCCGAATGTCTCCTGTCGCGTCAGCGTAGTAAAGCGCCACATTTTGCTCTTCTATCGCCCCTGGTTCAATTACCACCTTGCCCCCCCCATGGGCCACTGGAAGATACATAAGGTCTATTCCCCGTGTAAAAATGCAGGGGCTTGTTTTATTGGCACGGAGGTAGACCCAGCGACATTCAAACCTGCCAGAATCGTTACCAGCTAAGGTTAGCGATTGAGAGTTTTCACCCCTTGACTTAGGTAACATTCCAGCTTTAACCAGGACCTGAAAACCATTACAGATACCCAGAATGAGCCTGCCATCGTCAACAAACTTTTGAATTTCGCCCCCTAGCTTGAGTCTTAGTTCGTTGGCCAAGATTCTTCCGGCCGAAATATCATCGCCGTAAGTAAAACCGCCAGGGATGACCATTATCTGGTAATTGGAGAGAGACTTCTGCCGACGGATAAGCTCATCCACATGAACCAGATCCACCTGTGTCCCGGCTCTTTCGAAGGCAAAGGCGGCTTCCACGTCACAGTTTGTCCCCGGGGCTCGCAGTATCAGTGTCCTTACTTTAATCATCGTGTCAAGTCCTACCAGCGAAGAGGCCCCTGCCAGGCCTCCTTGAGTTCAGCAATGAGAACTGAAAGCACTATTTGCTTATTAAGACCGTAAACTTCGAGTCTTTCTTTGCTTGTAACCTGACCGATGGCGGCGAAATCGTCTCCAGCCATCATACCCTCGAACTGCTGTCTGTCCTCCGGAGCTACCTCTACCAAGAACCTAGTATTCGATTCGGAAAAGAGCACGTAATCGTCTCGATTCATGGATTCGCCCAGAGGCACTTGCCCCAAATGGATTACCATCCCTAAACCTCCGGCGAAGGCCATCTCGGCGGCAGCTACCCCGATGCCCCCCTCACTCAGGTCATGGCAGGCCCTGACCAGACCCTTCTCCATAACAGCGCTGAGAGCGTCCATGAGCTTCTTCCCCTTCTTAGAGTCAACCTTTGGTACCCTGTTACCCACATAATCGTGAATGCCATAGTATTGTGAACCGCCAAGCTCATTCCACGTGGTGCCGATAATGTAGACTAGGTCACCCTCTCGCTTGCAATCCATTGTAACTGCCCTTTCCACATTATCCATCACTGCCACTACGGAGATGAGCAGCGTTGGTGGAATGGAGATGCTCTCTTTTTCGGTCTCAAACTCATTATAGAGACTATCCTTTCCGGAGATGAAGGGAGTCTCGTAGTCGAGAGCAACATCGTAGCAGGCTTGTGCCGCCCGCACCAGACCACCCAGTCTATCCGGCTTGTCTGGATTGCCCCAACAGAAGTTATCCAGCAGCGCCACCCTCCGCAGGCTACCACCAACAGCCACAACTTGCCGCAACGCCTCATCTATAGCGGAGGCGGCCATCCAGTAGGGGTCAATGTCCCCATACCTGGGATTGATGCCGTTGGCAACGATGATGCCCTTATCTGAATCGAGTATCGGTCTGACAATGGCGGCGTCACTGGGGCCATCATTGTTTACACCCGTGAGTGGCTTGAGAACGCTACCGCCCTGCACCTCGTGGTCGTACTGGCGTATCACCCATTCTTTACTGCAAACATTCCATGAGGCCAAAATACGCAACAGGTCTTCACGCAGGTCAGTTGGCTGCGGAAAGTCTGGCTCTGAATGCTGTGGCAACTCCCAGACAGCCTCCTTCTCAAGTTGAGGCAGCCCTTTATGCAGGAACTTCATATCGAGGTCGCCAACCAGATTGCCTTCGTAGAAAAGCTCAAGCCGTCGAGTATCGGTGAACTCGCCGATGACTGTAGCTTCCACCTCCTCACTCTGGAAAAGAGAAATCAACTGGTCGACCGTGTTTGGTGGCACGGCCAACACCATCCGTTCCTGAGATTCAGATATCCATATTTCTGTGTAGGAGAGCCCCGAATACTTCAGAGGGACCCGCTCCAGGTAAACGCGCACGCCCGTTTCCTCAGCCATCTCCCCCACCGCCGATGAAAGCCCACCTCCTCCACAATCGGTGATTCGACGGTATAGTTGCCGGTCCCGCGCCTTGAGGAGGACATCTATCAGCTTCTTCTCCGTAATGGGGTCGCCAATTTGAACAGAGCTTGCGGAGATAGCCTCAGATTCCTTGGTAAGCTCTCCCGAGGCAAAGGTAACGCCATGGATGCCATCACGTCCAGTCTTGCCCCCCACCAGAACCACCAAGTCTCCAGTCTGCTGTTGGCCCCTCTGGCTCATGCTCGCAGGTAATAAACCCACTGTCCCACAGAAGACCAAGGGGTTTCCTATATATCGCTCGTCAAAAAGGATAGCACCGTTTAGCGTGGGTACGCCAAGCCGGTTTCCGTAGTCAGCCACGCCAGCGCGGACGCCTTTGAAAATACGGCGGGGATGCAACACACCACGGGGGAGTTTATCATCGGGTAAATCAGGAGGGGCAAAACAGAACACATCGGTGTCCAGGATGGGCTTGGCACCCAGTCCCGTCCCCAATATATCGCGAATTACACCACCTATCCCCGTAGCTGCTCCTCCATAGGGTTCCACAGCCGAGGGATGATTATGCGTTTCTGCCTTAAAACAGACAGCATAGCGGCCATCGAAATCTATTACGCCGGCATTATCCCGAAAAACCGAAAGACACCAGGGTCTTCTTAATTCCTCGGTGACCCTCATCACGGTACTCTTAAGCAAGTTGTCGACGATAAGCTGACCTAGCCTGATTCTGCTCTTGAAAGTCTTGTGGATGCAGTGCTCAGACCAAGTTTGTGCCAGAGTCTCAAGCTCCACATCGGTAGGATTTCGGCCCAGCTTTGAGAAGTAATCCTTGATGTGCCTCATCTCGTTTATATTCAACCAGAGCCTGTCCTTGCTCACCTCCATCAGACCGTCATCGTCCATGTTAAGCAAATCTACAGTAGTTAAGGCAAATTTGTATGTTGTGGAGGGGAGAGCAACCACCTCTCGCTTCGTGACCACATGCTGGATCAGGCTATTGACCAACAGCTTATCGCAGATAGATTGAAGGGTCTCCTCTGAGATATTGCCACGTAAGGAATATTTACGGGCAGTTTTCACCGACGTAACCGTAGCTATACCGAGGTCGCGGATTGCCTTGCCGACGCTCTCTTCCACGGGATCCGTCACGCCAGGATTGTAGGCCACCTCGATAACGTGGGCATCCCCACCCTCGATACGAGATAAGGGCCCCTTACTCCAGGAAAAATCTTCAACTACAGGGTCAGCCAGTAGTTCCTGGCCGATCCTTCTCACCTCTGCCTCATCCAGTTCACCCTCCAGAAGATATACGTCGCTGACCCTAGCTTGTCTTACAGTCGTGATGCCAATGTCACGGATATCCATCTCCAGCCTGTCTCCCTCGGGGTCGGGGAAACCGGCCTTCACTGAGACATCGATTCGAAACAAGAGACTTACCTTTCTACAATTTTCAAAAGCCTATAATCCTTCAAGAACCAAGCTGGCTACCTTGAAGGACCTTGCTCTCAGGGTTGTGGGACAGTTTTTGGCTGACCATACTCAAGAAATAACTATGGAATCTCAAGTCGTCGGTGAACTCCGGGTGAAAAGCACAGGCCAGCAGCCGATCTTGCCTGGCGGCGACGATGGTGCTATCGGGAAGACGAGAAAGGATTTTCACACTTGGTTTGGCCTTTTTGACAATCGGGGCTCGAATGAAAATAGCATGGAATGGCTCCTCGCCCACAAACGGTATCTCCAAGTCTACCTCAAAGCTATCAATCTGGCTGCCAAAGGCGTTGCGGCTGATTTCCATATCCATGAGGCCTAGAGTCTCCATTTCATAGTTGGAGATACTCTTGGCAAGCAAGACCATCCCGGCACAGGTTCCCCAAATAGGTAAACCATCTTGAGCCATCTCCCTTATGGGCTGAATCAACTCAAAACTCTCCATGAGCCTCAGCATGGTAGTGCTTTCCCCACCAGGGATAATAAGCCCATCCAGTGTATTGAGTTCATGGGGCAGGCGAATCGGAGGGGCCTCTACACCCAATTGTCGCAGCATAACAATATGCTCTCTGAACGTTCCCTGTAGAGCGAGAACCCCCACCTTCATATCTTGTCGATTTCCTGAAAGGCTCATAATACACCAAGAGATGGGACTAAGCAAGCTCGCATTGCACTTGACATGCATAACTTCGCTCTGATATTGTGCAAAACGATTTCCCATTACCCAAAATACCAAAGTGCTATCGTGGGTTTCAAAACACAGGACATGGAAAACCATGCTATGAGCACCGTAATGGAATACCAAGACCTAGTTAAGTTCTGGGAGTTATAAAATGCATGTAGTGAGAATCATACCATGCTTGGACGTGAAGGATGGCAGGGTGGTCAAGGGAATAAACTTCGTGAATCTGAGGGATGCTCGAGACCCAGTAGAGGCAGCGGAGGCTTATTGCCGAGAAGGAGCTGACGAATTGGTATTTCTTGATATCTTCGCCACTGTGGAGAGTAGAAAGACGCGTTTTGAATGGGTGAAAAAGGTCTGTGAGGTGGTTACGGTTCCCTTTGCCGTGGGAGGAGGTATCGCTAGTCTCGAGGACATGCAGGCTTTGTTTGACCTTGGGGTGAGCAAGGTTTCGATAAATACGGCTGCGGTTAGAAATCCCGAGCTTATAAAAACATCCTCAAACAAGTTTGGCAAGGAAAGGCTCGTTGTTGCCATCGATGGACGAAAAAACCCTGCTGGGACTGGTCTTCCACGATTAGAGGTCGTAGTCAAGAGTGGTAGTGAGCCCACAGGAATGGACATTGTTGACTGGGCGAAGAGGGTGGGGAAACTAGGGGCTGGGGAGATTTTACTCACCAGCAAAGATGCCGATGGCACAAAGGAAGGATATGACCTGGAGATGACCAGAGCCGTGGCAGAAACCGTCAGTGTCCCGGTCACTGCTTCCGGAGGTGCGGGAAAATTGGAACATCTTTACGAAGCTATAACCATCGGCAAGGCATCGGCGGTCTTAGCCGCTTCTATCTTCCACTTCGGCGAAATATCTATACCTGAAGCAAAACGATATCTAAAAGAAAAAGGGATACCCATTAAGAAATAATAAATAAAGGAGTGTTAGAGAATGAATCTGCAACGACCAAACGCCAATGAAGCCACTAGAACCGCCAATCGTTCCAGAAGTGTAGTGCCTATGAGTGGTCTCTGCTCCCGCTGCCTTGACGGTTGCACTGGGAATTGCGAGGTCTTCAAGGCAACCTTCCGTGGTAGGGAACTAATCTATCCCGGACCCTACGGTGAAGTTACTGCCGGAGGTGACAAGGATTATCCAGTCGATTACTCGCATCTGAATATCCAGGGATACGCTTTAGGGGCCGAAGGGCTACCACCTGGGGTAATCGGTGACCCTGATACGGCTATTTTCCCAAGTGTAAATACTGAGACTGAATACGGCTGGGACATTAAAGTCAAGATGAAGGTTCCTATCTTTACCGGGGCTTTGGGTTCCACAGAGATAGCCCGTAAGAACTGGAACCATTTCGCTATTGGCGCTGCTATCAGCGGGGTTACATTGGTCTGTGGTGAGAACGTTTGCGGTATCGACCCTCAGCTTAAGCTTGATTCAAATGGCAAGGTTATTTCATCACCAGATATGGACCGTCGGATCGAGGTCTACCGACGTTATCATCAGGGATATGGCGAAATCTTGGTCCAACTGAATGTAGAGGATACCAGATTGGGTGTCGCTGAATACGTTAGCAAAAAACACGGCCTGAACACCATTGAACTAAAATGGGGACAAGGTGCGAAATGTATCGGCGGCGAAATTAAGGTCAACAGTTTAGAACGAGCACTAGAGCTTCAAAAACGTGGCTATATTATCACGCCTGACCCTTCAAATCCGTTATCTCAGGCAGCCTTTAAGGACGGTTCTCTCAAGGAATTTGAACGCCACAGCCGCCTTGGCTTTATCGATGAAGAAGGTTTTTATACTGAGGTGAAACGGCTCAGGGACTTGGGATTCCAACGTATTACTTTGAAAACTGGTGCCTACGGGTTACGAGAACTAGCCATGGCCATCAGGTGGGGGGCGAATGCCAAGATTGATCTGCTTACACTAGATGGCGCTGGTGGTGGTACCGGTATGAGCCCGTGGCGAATGATGGAAGAATGGGGCATGCCAAGTCTCTACCTCCACGCTGCCGCTTACGATTTTTGCCAGAAGCTGGCCGATAGAGGCGAACAAGTACCCGATATCGCTTTCGCTGGTGGATTCAGTAGTGAAGATGGCGTATTCAAGGCTATTGCCCTTGGTGCACCTTTTACTAAAGCAGTCTGTATGGGACGGGCTTTGATGATTCCGGGTATGGTAGGTAAGAATATTGAGCAGTGGCTCAAGGATGGCAAATTACCAAATACAATTGGTCAATTCGGTTCAACCCCGGAAGAGATTTTTGTTTGCTACGAAGACGTCAAGGGTATAGTAGGTGCTGGCGAAATGAAAAACATCCCACTGGGTGCCGTGGGAATATATAGTTTCAGCGAAAAGATTAGGGTAGGTTTACAGCAATTAATGGCTGGGGCAAGATGCTTTAGCGTACCAGCTATTACACGGCACCAACTGATGTCCTTGACCGAAGAATGCACCAAAGTCACCGGAATACCATATCTGATGGATGCTTATAGGGAAGAGGCAGAAAAGATTCTAGGTTAAAGAGAGAGGATACCTGTTCATCCTAGAAGGTACTGGCAGAGCTACAGTGGATGGTAAATCAGTAGTACTCGAGCCTCACTAAATCCTGAAAAGTGCACCAGACATCCTCCACAGTCTCCGAACCGGGGGTGAAGCTCTGGTGCCAAGCATCTCTATACCACCGGAAGACATCGGCTTTCGTCAAAATGGGCTAGACTCAAGGCTGGCTAAAAAATGCTTGCTGAAATTGATGTAGCAATCATCGGTGCCGGAGTAATCGGCCTAGCTGCGGCTGGTGAAATCGCGCAACGGGGGGAAAAGGTATTCGTATTTGAGAAAAACCATAGTTTCGGGCTCGAGACCAGCAGTAGAAATAGTGAAGTCATTCACGCCGGCATCTACTACCCTGAGGATTCCTTAAAGACAAGGCTTTGTGTCGAAGGGAAAAGCCTGCTTTACGAGCTTTGTGACAGGCATGATATCACCCATAGAAAGCTAGGAAAGATAATCGTGGCGGCGAGTGAAAATGAGACTGCCCAACTTGAGAAGCTTTACGAGCAAGGAAGAAAAAATGGCGTCGAAGATTTAATGCTTCTTTCCCAAACAGAACTCAAAAAGCTCGAGCCAAATGTTGAAGCTAGAGCCGGGCTATTATCCCCTTCCAGCGGAATTCTGGATTCCCATACTTTGCTGAAATTTCTTTACAGCCAGGCGAGAGGTAAAGGAGCTGAGTTTGTGTTTGGCACTGAGGTAGTAGGAATAGAGAGGATAGGAGCAAAGTACAGAGTTGAAATAAGGGATCGTGAAGGAATCTCTACCTTTATCAGCCGAGTTGTGATAAACGCTGCTGGGTTAAACTCCGACAGAATAGCCCGGCTTGCCGGGATAGACGTAGATAAAGCAGGTTACAAGCTCCATTACTGTAAAGGCGAATATTTTAGTCTAAGTTCAAAATATAGAAATGTTGTAAACAGGCTCATCTACCCCACCCCAGAGCAAGCTGGACATGGAATTCATGTGACCCCGAGGCTTGATGGTGGGGTGCGGCTTGGCCCCAACGCTCGCTATGTTGAGGAAGTGGACTATAGTATTGATGAGACCCAGAGGGAAGCCTTTTATAACTCGGTTAGAAGATTCCTTCCCCATATCGAACTTGAAGATTTAGACCCCGAATTTGCTGGCATAAGGCCCAAGCTTCAGGGACCAGGCGAAGCCTTCCGAGATTTCGTCATTGCCCACGAAGAGAAAACCGGCCTTCCAGGCTTAATAAATCTAATCGGGATAGAATCGCCGGGGCTCACCGCTTCACTTGCCATTGCGCGATACTTGGAAAGAATGGTGAAAGAGCTTTTGGATTGAAGTTATCAGCGGTTGTGTTATGACTCTAAAGACAGCGTCTCGGGAAGTGATATTCTCGAGTCAAATTCAGTGTTCTCTTCAAAGCCTTCTTAGCTGCCTGATCCTTAGCGTGAGTCTGATGATGTTATACGTGAAAAACAGCCATATTAAAAGAGCGAACACTTGAATAGCACCCCACCATGGATAGGGATTATCCATCGATATGCCTCTCACAGGGAAGACCACAATCAATACAATCCAGAAAAACCATAAGAAAGTTAGTATTCTTTTGTATTTAGCTATTTTCGACTCAACATCAGTAAAGATTTCTAGGGATTCTTCTTCCTTAACTTCCTTGCGGAAGTATTGCCAAGCCGACATCTCGCCAATATACTCCCAACCGGCATCGCGGAATAACTGTTGATATTCTTGTTTATCCTTCTTTGAAAAAGTCTGATAATCCAGGCGGTAGACGTAATCCCGTGGCTCACCAGCCCGAAATCTGTAGGTACACGGTAACGCTACCGAAGCTAGGTGCCAACCCCTTTGAGACATACTCCTGAGCCATGCCTCTTCTTGTTCATCCTGCCAAGGGAAAAACCATTTGATTTTTCGGACCGTATTTCCTGCCATCACTTCCTCCTTACACTAGGATATCGATCGTAACATATCCATGACAGATAGACCGTTTTGAGTCATTATTTCCAGCCGCTTTATCTGGTTCATTAGCACCTTCTTCCCTTTTGGCGTTAAAACGTAGCTCTTTCGTCGGTTCTCTTCCTTGACCTTAACAATCAGTCCTTCTTTCTCTAATAATGTGAACGCACCGTATAGGGTGCCAGGGCCTACCTTGACTGTGCCTTTGCTTATTTCTTCTACCTTCTTCATGACCGCGTATCCATGGAGAGGTTCGACTAGAGTCAGCATGATATAACATGTGGATTCAGTAAGAGGAAGGTATCTGTCAGTATCGTCACGTAACATTTAAGTCGTCCTTTATACTAGCTACTGATATATCGTATACCGCTATACCGTCTACCGATATAATATCATGCTAGTTTGATTCTGTCAATAGTCCGGAATGTGATATTTAGCGTCACATTTGGAAGGTGATATTCTCAACTCAAAAGCTGTCTATATAAATAAGCCGACTCATGAGGTATAATACTTTATCCGATTATATAATCGAGGCAGTTCTAAGTGTTTGCAGTACATGTAGAGAATCTAGTCAAAACGTATGATAGCCGACGCGTGCTTGATGGAGTTAACCTTGATGTGCCAGAAGGCGAGTTCTATGCTCTGATGGGGCCAAATGGTTCTGGCAAGACTACCCTCGCTTCAATAATTGCTGCGGTGAAAACGCAAGATAGCGGTATTGCTGAAATCTATGGAAATAAGCCGACACAGGCTAAGGAATTTATAGGCTATGTACCCCAGGAGAATTTCTCCTCCCCCAAGCTTTCAGGAAAAGAAAACCTGGTGTATTTCGCTAATCTTCTGGGGTATTCTCGGAGTCAGGCAAATCAGCTAGCGGTTGAAGTGCTAAAAAACGTTGGGCTTTCTGAAGAAGCGGATAAGAGAGTCGCCAAGTACTCCGGTGGGATGAGGAAAAGGTTAGAAGTTGCGACAGCAATTTTCCCTGGCATAAAGGTCCTTATCTTGGACGAGCCGACGACTGGACTCGACCCTGCTGCTAGACGGTCCTTTTTCAGTATGATTCAAGAGATTATGGACAAGAAGACAAGCATTATCCTGATTACTCATATCGGGAGTGACGCCGAGCTAGCCTCAAGAGTGGGCTTAATAGACAAGGGCGAAATGATAGCCGAAGGCACTCCTGATGAACTCAAGAGGAAACACGCTGTCGAGGATGTGATAACGGTGGAGACGGCTGTGAAGACCGATAGTGTGCTATCAGTTTTAAGAGGTTATAGCCTCAACGAAAAGGTAGTGGAATCGGATATCGGCTACAAGATTTACTCAAGAAATGGCGACAGAGTAATTGCTGATGTGGTAAGGAGCCTTGACCAGGCCGGGCACAAGGTTATGCGTATTGAAATGGCGAGGCCCACCCTCGAAGATGTCTTCTTCAGACTTACCGAAAGGCACTTACAGGAGGCAACCGGATAATTGAGGCAGATATCTGCAGCCTATACCAAAGCAGCCAAGGAGCTACTCAGGGAGAAGGCGGCATTATTCTGGACCATAGCCTGGCCGATTATCTGGGTAATCATTGGAAGCTTCTCATTTACAGGTAGTGCCCCTCAACAAGTGATTCCCTATATCAAGGGTTCTATTGCTATTTCAATGATGGTTTTTGCCCTGATGATAGCCGGCATGTCTAACCTCCCCGCCAGCATTGCTGGCGATAGAGCGAACGGTTTACTTTCCAAACTCATATCAATGCCCATAAAACCTTACAAGGATTTCCTTGGTAGAATCTTTGCTGTTATTACCCTTTCTTTACTGGCAGCAGCCCTGGTTATAGTAGTCGGTACCGCAGTCGGTGCGCGTTTCACAGCAGACGGAGTCGAGATTCTACAGGCAATTGGCTTCATCTTTCTGGTAATCTGTGCCTCTGCCGGAGTAGGGCTTATAGCCGGCACATTGATTAAGAACCTTCAGGGCGCGATTATGACAGGAGTCGGCATTGCCGTAGTAACATCCGCAATATCAGGCTTATTCGCTCCATACGAAGCACTGCCGGTGCCACTTCAGACATTTGCTCGAGTCTATCCCATTTCCTCAGCACAGGCATCAATCGTACACTTGCTGGCCGGACCCAATATGGTTGCGTATAATCCTTTAACTTCCGGTCAGATAACTCTTACTATAGCTCTTTCCTTCGCACTTCTTCTTGTCGGTACAGTTTTATACTCAAGGCTCGGTTGGAGGCTCGAGTAACTAATAAACTTTTCGAAAATGAGAGTGAATAATCCTAGCTGATTTCAGCACATTGCCGAATGGGGCTTATTGACAAATACTGCCAAGGCGGTAAAATATACAGATTGCAATTTTGGTACATTGAACGCGATGCCGTGCAAAGACACAGAGATTTTTATACAGTAGTCTCAACTCCAGTAATTTGAGTTCTGCTGTGCAGGGACGCAAAGTGAAGGTAAAGTAGGAGAGCGGACATTTATGGCACAACAGACGTGGGAAAACTACCGACGAAATAAGCATTTCAAACCATCGCCGCTAAAGGGTATACGCGTGCTCGAGATTTGTACTATCATACTTGGCCCAGCCGGGCCAGGCTTTCTGGGGGCGATGGGCGCTGAGGTTATTAAGTGCGAGTTACCACCCAAGGGAGACACAATGCGCCAAATGACTCCCTTCGGCTACTTTTTTAGGGGTCAGTCCCCACCCATGATGCACAGCAATACCGACAAATACTGGCTGGGCTTGGATTTGCACAAAAAGGAAGGACAGCAAATCTTCCGAGACCTGGCAACCAGATCCGACATTGTAGAGGACAATTTTA
>Ga0315554_1000023_pt1 | contig 70203 bp, 64 predicted proteins | sample SalMarSW160370MG_FD_202114 | JGI IMG/M metagenome (GOLD analysis project Ga0315554, IMG submission 202114) | Salt marsh sediment microbial communities from the Plum Island Ecosystem LTER, Massachusetts, United States - Salt Marsh Sediment SW1603-70 ...
CCCCGAAAAATCAAAGATTTTTTGGGGTAAAAAACCTTTTTGGGCGGGAGGGTATGGGAAGAAAAACACTTGGTAAAACGGGGGGGGTATTGACAAATTATGCTTATCGCAATAAAGTACATTTAAAAGAAGTTGAGTTATCAGGAAGTAACATGGTCCCTATTGTCCCCATTCTTTTCGGAATTATAGTAGGTATTATAATAAGTATCGTATCAGACCCTGTATCAGGTCTGGGAATATGCCTTTTAATCGAACTTGGTATAATGATTTCCTGGATAGAAGAAGCGGGAAAGAGTGAAACTTAGCCTATAGGAAATACTATCCCACTTCCCTATCCTACTTCCCTTTCTAAGCTATAACTACGTTCCGCATGCCCTGATTTATGGCATTGATTATCATAAATGATGGGTAAGCGGGCGGGAATAGATATAAAAAAGCGGGGAAGTGTGGCGATTTTTGCATTTTAGCCTCGCCTGTGCTATATTCAAACTGTAACAACTAAATAAAACCACCGCTAGGGGTGCTCAGGGCTGAGAGGCATTTTGAAGCCAACCCTAGGAACCTGACCTCGGTAATGCGAGCGGAGGGAAGCGGTAGCGATCTTAAACCAAGGGTTTAGAGTTTAGCGCCGAAGCCCTTGGTTTTATTATTTTTGGAGGCAGCTATGACTCAACTGGAAATGGCCAGAAAAGGGACTATCTCCCCCCAGATGAGCCTGGTGGCGGAGAGCGAGGGGGTGGAGGCGGAGTTCGTCCGGCGGGGGGTGGCCGAGGGAACTATAGTTATCCCGGCCAATCCCGGGCACAAAAATCTCGTTCCCGGCGGCATCGGGCGGGGTCTAAAGACCAAGGTCAACGCCAATATCGGCACCTCCTCCGACTTCGGCAGCATAGATACTGAACTGGAGAAGCTGCGGGTGGCCGTTGACTGCGGCGCCGACGCCGTCATGGACCTTTCCACCGGCGGCGACATATCCGCCATCCGGCAGGCGATAATTACAGCCAGCCCGGTAATGATAGGCACCGTGCCCATCTACCAGGCCGGCATCGAAGCCGTAAACAAACGCGGCGCCATCGTCAAGATGACCGTAGACGACCTGTTCTCATCCATAGAAGAGCATGCCCGGGACGGCGTCGATTTCATCACCGTACACTGCGGCACCACCCGCTCCGCCGTCGACCAGCTAAAGAAACAGGGAAGGGTGGCCGACGTGGTATCGCGGGGCGGGGCTTTCCTCATCGGCTGGATGCTGCACAACGAGCGCGAAAATCCGCTTTATGAGTATTTTGACCGCCTTTTAGATATAGCCAGGGAGTTTGACGTAACCTTAAGCCTCGGCGACGGCATGCGTCCCGGCTGCCTGGCCGACGCCACCGACCGACCCCAGATAGCCGAACTGATTGCCATCGGCGAGCTGGTAAGCAAAGCGCAACAGGCCGGAGTCCAGGTGATGGTGGAGGGGCCGGGGCACCTGCCCCTAAATCAGATTGAGGCCAATGTCCAGCTGGAGAAGTCTATCTGCAAAGGAGCGCCCTTCTATGTATTAGGCCCGCTGGTAACCGATGTCGCCGCCGGCTACGACCACATCACCGGAGCTATCGGCGGGGCTATCGCCGCCGCCGCCGGAACGGATTTCCTGTGCTACGTAACCCCGGCCGAGCACCTCTCCCTGCCCGACCCCGAGGACGTGAGGCAGGGGGTTATCGCCTCCCGCATTGCCGCTCACGCCGGCGACATCGTCAAAGGGGTAAAGGGCGCCGCCGAGTGGGACAGAAAGATGGCGGCGGCCAGAAAGAATCTGGACTGGGAAGAGCAGGCCAGGCTCTCTTTAGACCCACAGCTTGCCCGACGGGTCCACGGCAGGCACGCGTCAATCGGTAAAGCCTGCAGCATGTGCGGGGAATACTGCGCCATGGAACTGGTAGAAAAATACCTGGGTGTATCGGTAATCAGGTGTTAATGCCATGAAAATGGAGAGATATATGCAACTTGACGAGGTGACTATTTCCAGAGCGATAACCGAAACCTTTGTGAAGGAATTCCAGGAGGCGATGGACGTTGAGGTAGCCATCGGCGGCGCCGGGCCGTCCGGTATGGCTGCCGCCTACTACCTGGCCAAAGAGGGAGTAAAAACCGTTATCTTTGAGAGAAGCCTCCGCCCCGGGGGCGGTATGCCCGGCGGGGGTATGATGTTTAATACCATCGTGGTGCAGGAGGAGGCCAGAGAGATACTGGATGAGTTTGGCGTCCGAACCAGGGAGTATGAAAAGGGCTACTATACCGCCGACTCCGTGGAGGCATCCTCGGCCATCTGCCTTAAAGCCATTCAGGCCGGGGCCAAGATATTCAATCTGATAAGCATCGAAGATGTCATGATAAGGAAGGACGACCGGATAACCGGCCTGGTGTTGAACTGGAGCGCGGTTGATTTGGCCAAACTGCATGTCGACCCCCTGTCCATGCGCTCAAAGGTGGTGATTGACGCCACCGGCCACGCCAGCGAAATCTGCCATATAGTGGTCAACAAGCTCGGCGTCAAGCTGAGAACGGAGGGGGGCGGCATATCAGGTGAAAGGTCGATGTGGGCTGAGGTAGCCGAAAGGAAGATACTGGAGAATACCAGAGAGGTCTATCCCGGCTTGATTGTGGCCGGCATGGCGGCTAATGCTGTTTGCGGCGGCCCCAGAATGGGGCCTATCTTCGGGGGCATGCTGCTCTCCGGAAGACATGCCGCTCAAGTCGCCATGAAAATTATAAAAAAGCCGGCGGTCTCCTAGTGCCTTAAATTAAATAGATGCTAAAAATGGGCGGCGGTTTTAATCTAGGCAAACTATTCGGCATCCAGTTCCGGCTGCACTATACCTGGTTCATAATATTCCTCTTAATCACCGTCTCGCTTTCCTGGCAGGTCTTCCCCGTTTCCTATCCTGGCTGGAGCCAGTCAGTTTACTGGACTATCGGCATAGTCACCAGCCTGCTGTTCTTTACCTCGGTACTGGCCCACGAGCTGGCCCACAGCCTGGTGGGCAGAGTCAACGGCATCCCCATAAAAAGTATCACCCTGTTTATCTTCGGCGGGGTGGCTCAGATGACCCGGGAGGCAACTAAAGCCAGCGCTGAATTTAAAATGGCCGCCGCCGGACCTGCCTGCAGTCTGGTAATCGGCGGGGTGTTTGCCATAGTCTGGGTACTGACCCGGGGCGTAATCGAGCCGGTGTCAGCCATGGCTCTTTACCTGGCCTATATCAATGTGGTCCTGGCCGCATTCAACCTGATACCCGGTTTCCCGCTGGACGGCGGGCGTGTCTTCCGTTCTCTAATGTGGCGGTTCAGCGGCAACTACCAGCGCTCCACACGAATCGCCGCCCGGCTGGGGCAGGGTGTGGCCTACGCCTTTGTCCTGGGCGGCATTTTAATAATGGTCTTCTTTCAGGAGTGGATAGGCGGCCTGTGGCTGGTCTTTATCGGCTGGTTCCTGCAAAATGCCGCCTCGGCCAGCTATCGTCAGGCGCAATGGCAGGAAGCCATCCACGGCATCACCGCATCACAGGTAATGAACTCCCACTATACAACCGTCCCGCCCAATATTACCCTTAAGCACCTGGTGGAGGAGCATGTCCTGCCCACGGGGCAACGCTTCTTCCTGGTGGCTGATGAGAGCGGGTTTAAGGGGATTTTGACCCTGCGTAATATCAAGTCCGCCGCCCGGCCAGACTGGGATAAGACCCCGGTAGCACAGGTAATGGTCCCCGCCGACCAGCTGAAGGCGGCCCGCCCGGAACAGGACGTCCTGAGTATCATGGCCGAGATGAATGAGAACAATATAAATCAGATGCCGGTAGTCCGTGACGGCCAGGTTATCGGGCTGATTACCCGCGATAACCTGCTCAGGGCCCTGCGCACCCGCACCGACCTGGGGATGTAGAATTTTAATTATTTGGTATTAAATTAATATAGATATATTAATCAGCAGATATATTAATTAGTAGATATTAATTATTGATGTAGAATATAATTGGGGAGGCAAGATGGATAGCTCCAGCCAGCATCTGAATCTAAGTGAGGCAGCCAGCAGCTTTCTGGCAAGCCTGCCCGCCGAAGACGGCGAGAAAAGCCAGCAGGCAATATATGGATTTGTCCGCTGGTACGGCGGGAAGCGTACCCTGGCCGAACTTACCGCTCACGAGGTGGAAAATTACGCCCAGCGATTACCCTCAGCCCAGGCCAATTATTTAAATAATATCGAACAGGTAAAAGCCTTTCTGGTCTACGCCAGGAAGCAGGGCTGGAGTAAAACCAACCTGGCGGCTCACCTCAAAATCAAGAAAACCAAAGCCAGGCTGTCTTCCCCGGCCGGTCGGCGGCAGGCAGCAAGCACCCCTTTAACCCAGCAGGGTTACGCCAAGCTGGAAGCCGAGATTGCCGGGTTGAAAAAGCGGCGGCTGGAGGTTATCGAGGAGATGCGCCTGGCGGCAGCGGACAAGGACTTCCGCGAGAATGCACCCCTGGATGCCGCCAGGGAGGAAAAGGGGCACCTGGAGGGGCGGCTCATGGAACTGGAAGAGGCCCTAAAATCGGCCACCATTATCAATGCAACACAAAGAGCCGGCCTCAAGGTAAGCGTGGGTGACAGTGTTATCCTGATTGACCCGGCTTCCGGCGAGGAACTGAGCTACACCGTGGTCAGCCCCAGAGAGGTGGACCCGGTCAAGGGCAGGATTTCGAGCCATTCGCCTATAGGTAAAGCCGTTATCGGACGGGCCCAGGGAGAAACGGTGGAGATAACCGCCCCGCTGGGCAAACTGCGATTTCAGATTAAGCAGATTGAGCGTAAATAGCCGGATTAACCGCTCTAAGAACACCCCTACCTTTGAGGTATTGACAAAGAGGTCAAGGCTACTTAAAGTAAGTTAGGCAAGATTTGAGGACTAAAAATGGCCAGATGTCGTAACTGCGGTCAAAAAACCGAGGGTGATTACTGCCAGTGGTGCGGTTACCCGATACTGAGGCGCGGCCACCGGAGACCGCTAAAATCAGCCAAGGAAGCCGAGGCTAAAGCAATAAGAGAGGTCGAGAAGGCCAAGGCCAGGCTGGAAGCCGTGAAAACTAAAAGGGCCAAGGAAGCCGAGAAGGCCAGGGCCAGAAAAGAGGCCGAGGAGGCTAAGGTCAGGGCCAGGAAAGAGGCCGAGGAGGCTAAGGTCAGGGCCAGAAAAGAGGCCGAGGAGGCTAAGGTCAGAGCCAGGAGAGAGGCCGAGGAGGCCAAGAATAAGGCCCGAATAGAAGCCGAGTTAGCCAGGGAGGCCGAGGCCAGGGCGATAATAGAGGCGGAAGAGGCCAGAAGAGAGGCCGAGGAGGCCAAGGAGAAAGCCCGAATAGAAGCCGAGGAAGCCCAGAGGGCCAGGGAGGCCGAGGCCAGGGCGATAAGAGAGGCCGAAGAGACCAGGAGAGAGGCCGAGGAGGCTAAGGAGAAAGCCCGAATAGAAGCCGAGGAAGCCCAGAGGGCCAGGGAGGCCGAGGCCGGTGCCACCAGAGAGGCCGAGGAGGCCAGGGAGAAAGCCCGAATAGAAGCCGAGGCTAAAGCAATAAGAGAGGCCGAGGAGGCTAAGGAGAAAGCCCGAATAGAAGCCGAGGCTAAAGCAATAAGAGAGGCCGAAGAGGCTAAGGAGAAAGCCCGAATAGAAGCCGAGGAGGCCAGGATAGCCAAGGAGGCCGAGGCCAGAGCAATAACAGAGGCCGAAGAGGCCAGAAGAGAGGCCGAGGAGGCCAAGAATAAGGCCAGGCTAGAAGCCGAGTTAGCCAGGGAGGCCGAGGCCAGGGCAATAACAGAGGCCGAAGAGACCAGAAGAGAGGCCGAGGAGGCCAAAAGAAAGGCTAAAGAGGCCAGTGACACTAAAGGGGCCAAGGGGGAAGCCAGGAAAGCCAAGGAGGGATGGGAGAAAGTAAAGAGAGAGGCCGAAGAAGCCAGAAGAGAGGCCGAGGAGGCCAGGGAGAAAGCCAGGAAAGCCAAGGAGGGATGGGAGAAAGTAAAGAGAGAGGCCGAACAGGCCAGAAAAGCGGCTGTTGCGGCTAAAGAAGCTAAAGAGGCTGAAGAAAAAGCCCGTAAATCCAGGGAAGAGTGGGAGAGGGCCAGAAAGGAAGCCGAGGCCGAAGAGGTCAAAAAGGCTAAAGAGGCTGAAGAAAAAGCCCGTAAATCCAGGGAAGAGTGGGAGAGGGCCAGAAAAGAGACCCTGGAGGGTTAGCGACTACGCAGGGAGGCAGGAGACATGCCAATTATAGCGCTGGTTCTTATGTGTGTAGGCGGGGCTGGTCTTCTAACCAGCTTGATACTCTTCTTCACCTCCGCCGCCTGGGAAGACCCCCGTCTGGAACGCCAGATGATGGGAATCTTTCTCATCGGACAATTTATTCTCAGTATCGGCATAGCCTACTGGCTGATACACTTGACCAACCTGTTGGGACAATAAGTCAAAGCCTAGCTGATATGTTGTTTTCCCTGCTATGCAGAAGACTAAAAACAATGAGCTGCCCGTCTTAGCCGTAGACCTCGGCGGTACCAAGATAGCCGCGGCGCTTATTGCGCCCGACAACCGGGTGATGGATAAAACCCATTCTCTTACCCTGGTTTCCGAGGGGCTTCGACCGGTGACCAGCCGTATATTTTCCATGATTGACCGTCTCCTATCTGAAGGCAACACTGATTCGGCGCAACTGGGCGGCATAGCCATTGCCGCCGCCGGCGCCATAGACACCGATAAAGGACTGATAACATCATCACCGAACTTCCCCGGCTGGATTAATGTCCCACTGCGGGATATGGTAGGAAAACGGTACGGGGTTGATAGCTGCCTGGTCAACGATGCCAATGCCGCCGCCCTGGCCGAACACCGCCTGGGGGCAGGCAGGGGTACTGCCAATCTTATCTATATTACGGTCAGTACCGGAATCGGCGGCGGTATTATAGTTAACGGGGAGCTTTATTCCGGAGCATCCGGCTGTGCCGGCGAGATAGGGCATATGACTATCGACGCTAACGGGCCGGAATGCAGCTGCGGCAACGTCGGCTGCCTGGAGGTATTAGCCTCGGGCACAGCCGTGGCCGGTGAAGCGAAAAGACGCATCAAAGAAGGGGAGCAATCCCGGCTAACCGATATTGTCTCCGGCGAGTTGGAGGGCATTACTGCCGAAAAAGTGGCCATGGCGGCGCAGGGCGGCGACCGGCTGGCACTGGAGGTAATCTCCAGAGCCGCCAGCTATCTCGGCGTGGGCATGGTAAACCTGGTCAATATCTTTAATCCCGAGATGATAATAGTCGGCGGGGGGCTGTCCAAAATGGGGGAGCTATTGCTGGGGCCGGCCAGAGAGGTGATAAGACAACGGGCTTTTCCGTTATGCGCCGGCGCGGTGCGAATCGTTACCGCCGAGCTTGGCGACGACGCCGGAGTTCTTGGGGCGGCTATCTACGCCCGCCAGCAGACCAGATAGCGTTCCAGCCGAAATGAATCATACGTACCGGGTTACATCCAGATGTTTTATGATCCGGGAAAGGGCTATAATAAGGGTGTACATTGTCGCGAAAAGCTAATAGCCGACATAGGAAACGCTTATGGCTGACGACGAGGAACTGTATATTGCGGTAGCTCCTCCGGCTGACCTTGATGCCAATCTCGTAAAAAGTGTGGCGGCTATTATCAACAGAGGCCCTTATGACACACGTCTTCTTTTGAGCGGTAAGATTCCTAAAATCATTGCCCACTATGACGGCGTACAAACAGCCGAATCCGTAATCCACAATCTGCGAGACCTTGGTCTTGTCGCAATAGCGTGTAAGGATTCTGAACTCAGCCAGTTTCCACAAACCTTCAAGGCGAAAGCCCTGGAATTTAAGGGGAAAGAAGTCCTATTCCGGGACAGCGCCGGCCGCGAGAAAAAGGTAGTAGAAAAGAATGTCTTCCTGATTCTAGTGGGGAGGATGGAAACTTCCGTGGAGATGGAGACGACAAGGACCAAGACTAAGTTTAGTTTGACCAGGACATTGCTCACGGGCATCCCGATGTGGCAAAGGGTTGATGAGAAATCCACATATCAGTCTACTCAGGCTGAGTATTTCGCCAGGTTGTATGAACGAACATCACCAGATCCTGGTGCAGAGATCCTCCAACACCACATGAATTATTCGTTCTTAGGAGCAAAGGTAGCTGCGTCCTCGTTCACCAACTTCGGCACCGTTGTTCAGCGGCTCCGAGAGGTATTCCCGCAGGCGATTTTTGATGACAGGCTGGCGAAACCTTCCGCACTAACCACGTCCTCCAGCCGGGAAGTTATCGAGATAAACTGCAAATTAGTTTACCTGTTCCACTTAATTACCAGCGGCCAGCCCGGTAATCCGCAGGATAACAAAATGGCTTAATGTGCGGGAGATGTGCAGAACCATAAAAGCCAAAAACCCTGCAATCACAGCTAAAGTGGTCGGGGTGGTCGGACTTGAACCGACGACCTCAGCGTCCCAAACGCTGCGCGCTACCTACTGCGCTACACCCCGCCAACAGAGTATAGCAATGCTGTGATTAAGGGTCAATACGGAATTTAAGCGGGGGTCAGTCCCGGCAATCGGGGCAGTTATCAAAGGTCTCTGGCGGCAGACCGGTCTGTTCTATGATATACTCCAGCTGCCTTTCCGGTATCCAGTAGCTGCCGCAGGTCTTGCACTTCTTCAGCTTGAAGTCCATTTTGCTAGTGGGCCATTTGATGTACCTGGTATTGCCGACATCCTCGAATTTTATAGCGTCTACCGGACAGACGTAAGCGCAGGAGCCGCAGCCGATGCAGACATCGGAAGGCTCGTAATAGGGGGTGCCCATCTGCCGGTCGACCCCGCGATTGACCAGGCTGATTGCCGAGACGCCGACCACCTCCTGGCACACCCTGACGCACAGGGCGCAGAGGATGCACTGCTTGTCATCCTGCTGAAAGCTGGTCTCTTCAACGCCCAGCTTGGAGGCTAAAGCCCTTACTTCTTTGTTATTGGGGCACCGCGCCAGCAGCAGCTCCATCAGCATTTTGCGGTTAGCGACCACCCTGTCGGATTTAGTCTTTACCTTAAGCCCCTCCTCCACCTCGTAAAGGCAGGAGGTGACCAGCTTCGTCCTCCCCCGGCGGGTGATTTCGACCAGACAGAGGCGGCAGGCGCCGTAGGGCTTAACCGCCTCGTTGTGGCACAGGGTGGGTATGTAGATGTTATTGTCTTCAGCCACCTGAAGGATGGTCTTGCCCTTTTCGGCTTTCAGCTTTCGACCGTCAATTGTCAGCGTAACCATAACTACTGCCTTTACTTCCTTATTACCGCGCCCAGATTGCAGACATCGTAGCAGGCGCCGCACTTGATGCACTTCTCCCGGTCCAGGACCGCCGGCTTCCTCTTGCCCATATCGGTTATCGCCTCCACCGGGCAGGCCTTGGCGCACAGCCCGCAGCCTAGGCATTTTTCTTCGTCAATGCTATAGGTTACCAGCGCCTTGCAGACACCGGCCGGGCATTTTTTATCCTTAATATGGGCTTCATATTCGTCGCGGAAATAGCGGATGGTGGTCAGCACCGGGTTGGGGGCGGTTGAGCCCAGGGCGCACAGCGAGCAATCGACCAGTGTGGCCGAAAGCCTCTCCAGTAAATCAATATCGCCTTCCCTGCCCCTGCCCTCGGTGATATCGGTCAATATCTGGCTCATCCTCTTCAAGCCCTCACGGCAGGGAAGGCACTTGCCGCAGGACTCGCCCTCCAGGAAGTTTATGAAATACCTGGCGATATCCACCATGCAGCTGTTTTCGTCCATGATAATCATGCCGCCGGAGCCCATCATCGAGCCGGCTTTATCGAGCTGGTCGAAGTCCACCGGCAGGTCAAGGAAGCTATCCGGTATGCAGCCGCCGGAGGGGCCGCCGGTCTGCACCGCCTTGAACTTCTTGCCCCCGGGGATGCCGCCGCCGATGCCGTAGATAATCTCTCTTAAGGTAATGCCCATGGGGACTTCGATGAGACCGGTGTTGTTGATCTTGCCCACCAGCGAGAAAATCTTGGTTCCCTTGCTCCCCTGGCTGCCTATTCTGGCATACCGGCCGGCGCCGTCCCTGATTATCAGGGGGACGTTGGCCCAGGTCTCCACGTTGTTAAGATTGGTGGGCTGCTCCCAGAGGCCCTTCTCCACGGTGTGGACGTACTTGGCCCTCGGCTCGCCGACCTTGCCCTCAAGAGAGGCCATCAGCGCCGTGGACTCGCCGCAGACGAAAGCGCCGCCGCCCCGGCTTATCTTGACCGAGAAATCAAAGCCGGAACCGAGAATATTCTTGCCCAGCAGGCCGTATTCTTCGGCCTGCTTGATGGCTATCTCGGCGTTTTTGACCGCCAGCGGGTACTCGTTGCGGACATAGATATAGCCTTCGCGAGAGCCGATAGCATAGGCGCCGATAACCATCCCCTCCAGTACGCTGTGGGGGTTGCCCTCCATTAAGCTCCTGTCCATGAAAGCGCCGGGGTCGCCTTCGTCACAGTTACAGATGACATAGCGTTTTTCGCCCTCTGCCCGGCGGCAGGTCTCCCACTTGGTGCCGGTGGGGAATCCACCGCCGCCCCGCCCCCGCAGGCCCGATTTCTTGACCTCGTCAATTATCTCCTCAGGGGACATACCGGAAAGCACCCTGCCCAGAGCGGCGTAGCCGCCCAGAGCCAGGTAGTCTTCGATCACGGTGGGGTCAATACTGCTGTTGTCGCCGAGGAGGAGGCGCTTCTGCTTTTTATAGAAGGGCACATCCGATTCATAGGTTGTTTTCTGGCCGGTATCGGGGTCAACATAGAGCAACCGGTCAACAATGTTGCCCCTGACCGTCTCCGAGACTATCTCGGCAACGTCATCGCCTCTTACCTGCTGGTAAAGGATATTCTCCGGCTTAATAACCACCAGCGGCCCCTTTTCACAGAAACCGGGGCAACCGGTTATCTTGAGGCTTACCTTGCTCTCCAGCCCGCCTTTTTTTATTTCCCGCTTGAAACCAGCGATAACATCCCGGGCCCCCAGAGCCAGACAGCCGGTGCCGCCGCATACCGTTATGCCGAGCTGCTTGGGGTCTCTACTCTTGATTATTGATTTTCGGAGAGCCTCAAGCGCCTCAACAGAATTCAGCCGTTTTGATGTTTGCTGTTTCTTGGCCATTACTTATAGCTTTCCAGCAGCGGTTTTACCTTGCTGCCGGTCATCTGACCCGAGTAGTTGCCGTCTATGACCACTATCGGCCCCAGGGCGCAGGCCCCGACGCAGTTGACCGTCTCCACGGTGTATTTCATGTTTTTAGTGGTCTCGCCGGACTTTATGCCCAACCTCCGCTCAATCTCGTCCAGGACCATGCCTGCTCCCCGGACGTGGCAGGCGGTGCCCAGGCAGACGTTAATTATGTGCCGCCCCCTCGGTTTGAGGCTGAAGGCCTTGAAGAAGGAGGCCACGCTGTAGACCTGGCTCATCGGGACACCCAGACCTTCGCTTACCTTCTCCAGGGCTTCCTTGGGCAAATAGTTGTACTCCGCCTGGACGTCCTGCAGGATGGGCACCAGCATCCCGGAGTCGCCATCATAGCGGTCCAGTATCGACTTTATCTTCTGCTTAGTTGGTTTAGTCGCCTTCAACGGCCCTCTCCTTGAGCGCGGCGTAGTCAGCGGTCACCCGCTGCTGTATCTTTTCGATAATATCCTCGGACAGGTGCCGGAACCGGCCCTGCAGCTTCATGTAGGCGGTAACCGGCTTGAGCTTGGGGAAATCAAAATTCAATTTATATTTGCCGTCTTCCACCTCATAGAGGGGGAATATACCCGTCTCCACCGCCAGGCGGCCTATCCTGACACTTAAATCAGTGGGGCACCTCCAGCCGGTGGGGCAGACAGACAGTATATGGACATAGGCCGGGCCCGGCGTGGCGGCTGCCTTCTCCACTTTTTCCATCAGGTCGAAGGGATAGCTGGGGCAGGCGGTGGCCACGTAGGGGATATTGTGGGCGGCGGCGATTGCCGGCATATTCTTCTTCCAGCTGACCTGGCCGATGCTCACCTTGCCCGCCGGCGAGGTGGTGGTGGCCGCGCCGTAGGGGGTGGCCGAAGAGCGCTGGATGCCGGTATTCATATAGGCCTCGTTGTCGAAGCAGATATAGGTGAAATTGTGCCCCCTCTCCATAGCCCCCGACAGCGCCTGGAGGCCGATATCGCTGGTGCCGCCGTCACCGGCCATGGCTACCACTCTGATATCCTTTTGGGCTATGCGGCCCTTCTTCATCATTATCTTCAAGCCCGACTCGATGCCCGAAGCCACCGCGGCGGTATTTTCGAACAGGGTGTGAATCCAGGGCACCTTCCAGGAGGTGGTGGGCAGCGGAGAGGAGACTATCTCCATGCAGCCGGTGGCGTTGGCGATAATTGTATTCTGCCCCAGCGCCTTGCAGGCCAGCCTGACCGCCAGCGCTTCGCCGCAGCCGATGCAGGCCCGGTGGCCGGGGGCAAAAATGTCCTTCTTGGTTACCAGTCTGGGGACATAGACGCCGTAATTCTGCATTATTCCCTCACCCCGAATATCTCGAACTCATTGGGGGAGCCTTTTTCAGAGATTGTTATACCCTTATTGACTATCGCTTCAAAGTCATCCAGGCTGATGTCCCGACCGCCAATGCCGGAAACGAAACTGACCACTCTGGGTTTTTTGGCTTCGCCGTACAGCGCCGACCTGACCTCGGAGCAGACCGGGCCGCCGGGGCCGCCAAAAGAAAGCGCCCTGTCGACGACGATGAGCGTCTCGGCATCTCTTACCGCCTGGCGTAGCTCATCGAAGGGGAAGGGGCGCCAGAGGCGGAGCCTGACCAGCCCGATGTCTCTGCCCTCGCCCCTCATCTTGTCTATGGCCGTCATGGCCGTTTCACTGAAGCTGCCCATAGTCAGCAGCAGGGTTTTAGCTTTTTCACTGTGATAATGTTCCACCGGGGAGTACTGATGCCCGAAAATATCGGCGAACTCCTGCCAGCACCTTAATATTGTTTCTTTAGACGCCCTTAAATTTACCTCCTGCGCCCACTTTGCCTCCGGGTAGATGATGGGCGGGGCGAAATCGCCCATGGTGACCGGCTTATCGGGGTGGAGGGGGAAAGGATATTTATTGGGGGGCAGGAACTTATCTACTTTGGATTGTTCGGGGAAGCTTATCGGCTCGATTACGTGCGAGAGGTGGAAGCCGTCCAGGTGAATCATCACCGGCAGCAGGACTTTATTATCTTCGGCGATGCGGAAGGCGCAGAAGACCTGGTCGACAACCTCCTGCCCGTTTTCGGTAAATATCTGAATCCAGCCGGTATCGCGGACGGCCATGACATCGGAGTGGTCGCCCCAGACGCTCAAGGGCGATGACAGCGCCCGGTTGGCCACCGCCATCACTACGGGTAAGCGCATTGACGAGGCGACATAGAGCACCTCGTGCATCAGCTCCAGCCCCTGTCCCGCGGTGGCGGTAAAAGTTCGGGCACCGGCCGCCGCCGAGCCCAGACAGGCGCTCATCGCCGAGTGCTCCGATTCAACGGGAATATAAGCGGCGTCCAGCTCGCCGTTAGCCACCAGCTCGGCCAGGTGCTCCACGATGTGGGTCTGGGGGGTGATGGGGTAGGCGGCGACAACATCGACGTTGGCCTGCCTGGCCGCTTCGCCGATAGCCACCGAGACCTCCATGCCCACTCTATCGGCCATTATTCCTCCTCCTCGACCATGGTTATCACTCCCGTCGGGCACTCACGTGAGCAGATGCCGCAACCCTTGCAGTAGTACATATCGGCCTCAAAATTGCCGTCATCGTTCTGGAAAATACAGCCCTCGGGGCAGAAAATCTGGCAGAGGGCGCACTTGATGCACTTCTTGAAATCATAGGTGGGACGCTGCGACCGCCAGTCGCCAGTCTTATACCGGCTGGCGTTGCCCGGCTCGGTGACAATGGCGCCTATCTCCAGGTCCCTCCAGGTCATTTCGCCTTCCGACTTGGGCTTGCGCTTAGGCATAATACCCTACAGCTCCTTTACCTGAGTATCTTCGTAGGCTTTTTTCATGGCGTTGACATTTCTTTCGGCAATACGGCCAAAGCGCTTTTTTAAAGGCTCCACCACCGATTCCAGCTCGACCACGCCGGTGGCCTTAATCAGTGCCCCGACCATGGTGGTATTGGTGATGGGCACCCCTAAAATCTCCCTGGCGATAGCGGTGGCGTCGACCCTGGCCATACGGCATTTTGCCTTAAAATTGGCGGCGATTTCTTTAAATGACTTCTTGGTATTGATTATCAGCAGGCCGTTTTCCTTGAGACCGGAGAGAACATTGACAATGCTGAGCAGGCCGGGGTCAAGCACCACAACTACGTCGGGGCGGGTTATCTCCGCCCTTATCCGTATCGGCTCCCGGCTGTCTAGCCTGACGAAAGCCAGCACCGGCGCGCCCCGTCTCTCCGGACCGAAGCTGGGGAAGGCCTGGGCATACTTGCCTTCGCTTATAGCCGCCTGCGCCACCAGCTCCGCCGAGGTGACGGCACCCTGTCCCCCCCGACCATGCCACCTGATTTCAATAAGTCCGTTAGCTGCCAATTAAAGCCTCTTAAAGCTTTTAGTTAAACCGCCCCTGGAGCGACTCGAACGCTCGCACCCAGCTCCGGAGGCTGGTGCTCTATCCACCTGAGCTACAGGGGCAGAGGTCACAGAATATAAAAACCAGAAAAATTAAAGCTATATGATAAAGTAACCTGATATGATTTATAATCTATAATTTATACTCTATAATTAAGGTAACTTTATATGATAACCTAAAATCCAGAAATAATGCAAACTGGCTAGAGCTTTTTCCCCAGCGCCTTTACCACCAGCACCGGCGCCTTACTGTTTAAAACCACATTATTGGCAATACTGCCGAAAACCCATTTCTCAATGCCTGAGTGCCCGTGGCTGGATATGGCAATCAGATTGATACCTTTTTCCTCGGCGAACTTGAGGATTGCCTGGCTGACATCACCCGCCCCGACATTGATGGTAACCTTCACCGTGCCCTTGCGCCTCTTCAAGCGGCGGTAAACGCCGTCCAGATAGCCTTCAGCCTCTTTCTTGAACATTTCCATCTGCTCCGGGGGGTAGTTAATATAGTCCAGACCGCCCACCGAGCGGATATGCTGGCCCGACGAAATCACCCCGAACAGGGTAACATCCGACTCCAGCCGGCTCATCATCTCACCGACATAGGCCACCGCCGCTTCACCGGCCTCGGAACCGTCCAGGGGGAGCAGAATCCGGTTGAGCAGGACCTCGCGCGTCACCTTACGCTTTGGCTTGACCGCCCTGACCAGCAGCAGCGGCACGGAGGCGGCTTGAAGCAGCTTGCTGGCGATGCTACCCGTCGCCCAGGACATTATGCCGGAGCGACCGTGAGAGGTCATGATGATGAGACCGACTTTGTTTTTATCGGCGTAGCTGATGATTTCGTCAGCCGGTTTGCCGGAGACAACTACCGGGCTGACCCTTCGGATGCGTTCTTTCATCCTGTCCGCCACCTCTTCCACGTAGAGCTCGTGCATATGCCGGTAGTGGTCTTCCGATGGCTCACTTACGTGCAGCAGGATAATCTCGGACTTGAAGGCGCCGGCCAGCTCTTCGGCGTAGGGAATAGCCAGCTCGGCCAGGTCGGAACCGTCCAGCGGGACCAGAATCTTTTTCCACATTTTTCCACCTCCATTAAGCGTATCTTATCACTAAATACAGCCAGCACAAGGCGACCACCATAATCATGGCCGGAAAGGCGTATTTGCAGAACTTGCCCCAGCTGATGGGATGGCCCTCTTTTTCGGCGATGGCGGTGCCGACCACGTTGGCCGAAGCGCCGATAGGGGTGGCGTTGCCGCCGATATCCGTCCCCAGGGCCAGCGCCCAGGCCAGGGTTGGTAGTTTAAGGCCGGCGGTCTTGGAGAGATTGACGATTACCGGCACCATGGTGGCGGCAAAGGGGATATTATCTACTATGGCCGAGGCGAAGGCCGATATCCAGAGGATGAGGGGTATCACCAGCATGATATTGCCCCCGGAGACATGGCCGATATACCGGGCCAGCATCTCCAGCACGCCGGTCTCCTCCAGGCCGCCGACACAGATAAACAACCCGATAAAGAAGAGCAGGGTGCGCCAGTCCACCCTGGTAATAATGTGCCGGGCTACCCCGCCCGCCGCCAGCAGGGTAATAGCGGCGGCAATAACCCCGATTAAGGCCATGGAGATGCCGGACTGGGCGTGGGTGACTATCAAAACCACCACCGCAACGAAGATGCCGGCATTGATGCGGAAGAGACGGGTGTTGGTGATAGCTTCGCTGGGCTGGGGATAGTGGGCGGCGGGGGTAGCGGCATCGCCCTGGGGGGCGGTCAGAATTTTGCGGAAGACGAAGTAAAAGAAGGCTAAAGTGGCCAGCATCCCTATCCAGGCGATAGGGCCGGTGTTAGCGGCAAAGTCGGTGAAGGTGTAGCCGAGGCCGGTGCCGATGATGATATTGGGCGGGTCGCCGGACATGGTGGCGCTGCCGCCGGTGTTGGCGGCGAAAATCTCGGCGATTATCACCGGCACCGGGTCGAACTTGAGCAGCCGGGACAGCTCTATAGTCACCATGGCCAGAAACAGGAGCACGGTAATGCTGTCTATGAACATGGAGAGGAAGCCGGAGAGCAGCATGAAGACCACCAGTATGGGAATAACTTTATAGTTGACCATCTTGGCCAGCAGCAGGCATATCCAGCGGAAAAACCCGACTTCCCCCAGTCCCTCCACCATGACCATCATGCCGCCGATAAAGACAATGGTCTGCCAGTTGACGCCGTAGGACTCTATATGCTCATGCCCCGGCACCCAGAAATTTAACTGGCCCAGCTGTTCCAGGTTTAGGACGCTGACGACTGATTCCGGGCTTCTCATCACCAGCAGGAAGACGACCCCCAGGGTGAGGACGGCGCCGATGAGGGCGGGAACATATCGGTGTACCTTGCCGTATATTATGGCGGCAAACATGATAACGAAAATGGCGACGGCCAGAATCTGGCTCAGTGTAAACATTTGTTCCGAAGGCTCTTTTCTAACGCAGAAAAGGGGGTAAAACTATGCTATTATAACAGAAGTCAGCCGACAATAAAAATAGCCAGTATTGACATTTAAAGCACCACGCCCATAAAGTGTTTCGGGGTCAAGTTTAAAAGGAGTTAAGGCTTGGTCTGGTTGGTCTGGTTACAGTTTGCCTTTTGCGTTGCGGTTATATTTTTCTCGGGGAGGGCGGTGGCCAAGTACGGCGACATCATCGCCATCAGGACAGGACTGGGCCGGGTCTGGATAGGGGTTGTCCTCCTCGCCCTGGTGACATCGCTGCCCGAGCTATTCACCGGAATAAGCGCCGTTACCCTGGTCGGCGCCCCCGATTTGACCATCGGCAATCTCTTCGGCGCCAACGCCTTTAACCTCTTCAACCTGGCCCTGCTCGATATCGCCTACCGCTACGGCTCCCTGTTCAGCATGGCCAGCCCCGTGCAGCGGCTGACGGGATGGTTCAGCATGGTGCTGGCAGCCGTTGCCGGTGTCTCTATCTTCATCAGCAGCCGCTTTTTTGATTTAGGTCTAGGCTGGATTGGCTGGTACACCCCGGTCATTATCATTCTGTACCTTTTCTTTATGTGGCGAATCTTCCGCTCCCAGCAGCGCCAGCCGGCCCGCCCGCTGATTGAGCAGCCGGACTACGAGGGCGCACCCATGAGCCGGGTCTACCTTTATTTCATCATAGCCTCCGTACTCATCATCGGCGCCGGCACCTGGCTGGCGGTTATCGGGGAGGAGATTGCCACCGTCACCGGCCTGGGGGAGAGCTTCATCGGCACCCTGCTCATCGGCTTCTCCACCACCCTGCCCGAAATAACCGTTTCCTTTGCCGCCCTGAGGCTGGGGGCGGTGGACATGGCGGTGGCCAACATGATAGGCTCCAACCTGTTTAACATGGCCATCATCCCCATAGACGACCTGCTCTACACTCCGGGGCCGGTGCTGAATGCGGTATCGACCAGTAACCTGTTCACCGCCGGCATAGTGATATTGATGACGGGGGTATTTATCGCCGGTCTTCATTTCAAGCCGAGAAGGTACTTTAGAGTGAGCTGGTGCAGCCTGACGCTGATAGCGCTGTTTTTAATACAGGCTTACCTGAGCTATACGATGGCCTGACATAGATGCTATAATATTTACCTGTAATCACGGAGAGGTGTCCGAGTGGTTGATGGTGCCGCTCTCGAAAAGCGGTCTCCGGTTATACCGGAGCGTGGGTTCGAATCCCACCCTCTCCGCCATAGAATAACGGAGAGGTGCTGGAGTGGCCTATCAGGCACGCCTGGAGAGCGTGTGTAGCCGTAAGGCTACCGTGGGTTCGAATCCCACCCTCTCCGCCACACCAACAGTTAATTTTTAAAACGGATAACTAGAAGGGAAACTTACCATCAAGAAGCCGAGGTTTCTTGCCCCTGTCTCCGGGCTTTTAGCCCTCTTTATCCTGGCCCACTTCAGCCATCACCTCGCCGCTGCTTTCATACAACCCCTCACCCCCTTTATCCGCGATGAGTTCCACCTGGACTACGCCCAGATAGGCTGGGTGATATCCGCTTTCAACCTTTCCTACGGCTTCAGCCACCTGCCCGCCGGCTGGCTTTCCGACCGGATCGGTCCCCAGCTGATGATTTTAATAGGCATATCCGGGATGGCCCTGTTTACCATGCTCATGGGGTTATCCCCCACCTACCTGGTCATGATCGTCTTCGTGGTTCTGCTGGGTATAATGGGGGGCGGCTACCACCCCGCCGCCTCACCCGTAATCTCGGCATCCGTAGGCAGAGAGAACCAGGGCCGGGCGCTGGGGCTGCATCAGATAGGCGGCAGCGCCAGCTTTTTACTGACGCCGTTGATTGCCGTGGCCATTGCCCGCGTACTGGGCTGGCGGGGCTCTATCATCAGCATGGCCATCCCCGTCTTTATCATCGGCATCGTGCTCTTCATAATCCTGGGGAAGCTGGGCTACGCTAACAAAGCCCCCAAAGTTACCGCCAGCCCCCAGGCTGAACCACGGGCAACCGGCAACAAATTGCGCCGACTGGTAACTTTCATCACTCTGGGAGTTTTTCTGCAGGTGCTGGTCATATCGGTAGCGTCCTATATCCCCCTCTTTGCCGTTGACAGCCTCCAGACCAGCGCCGAAACCGGCGCCCTGCTCCTCTCCTTCTTCCACTTTGCCGGCCTGTGGGCCGGCCCTGCCGGCGGCTACCTCTCCGACCGGGTGGGTACCGTCCCGGTGATGCTGGCGGTGAGCCTTATCGCCGGCCCCGCCCTGTACCTGCTGAGCCTGGGCTCCCTTAGCTGGAGTATCTGGCTGATATTACTCATCAGCGGCATGTGCCTATATATCAGCATGCCGGTCACCGAGGCCTATATCATCACCCACGCCCCGCAGCACCGCCGCTCCACCGTGCTCGGCGTCTACTACTTTGCCAGCCGGGGAGGCTCCGGCCTGACCATACCGCTTTTGGGCTACCTCGCCGACCGCTACAGCTTCGCCACCGGCTTCACCATAATAGGGATGGTCTTACTGGGGGCAGCCCTCGTCTGTACAGCGCTCCTCTGGGGAAGCCGGGACTAAGAGGGGAAATCCCCCTCAATACCCCTTTACGAAAGGGGGAGGAACAGAGAGTCCAGGAGGGGAAAAGCCCTTCTTTTTTTGGTGGGGGGATAAGGGGAGGTTCCCCCATTTTTAGAGTGCGTTTTATTTCCCACCCTCCTACCCTCATAAGCTACGCTTCCAGCACTTTCTTCACCCACCCTCAAAGGCAGTGCCTTTAAAATTCCCTTTAATGGGAAGAGGGAAAGGAGTAGATGTTCTCCCCCAACAGACGGGGTGGGGCTAGAGATATGGAAAAAGGTAAAACCTTTTGGGCGGGTGGGTATGGGACGAGAGAGAACTGTTAAAATGGGGGGGCAGGGGGTGAGGTTGATAAAACTACAATTGTCACCTGCTAACCTCTATGTTAGAATTGCCCTATAGTGACTAGAAAAGATATAAAATACTGGGTGGGTTTTAGCCTGATACCCCGCATCGGGCGGGTGACGCTCTCCCTGCTGGAAAGCCATTTCGGTGACCTGAAGCAGGCCTGGCAGGCTCCTCCCGCCGAGCTTAAAAAAGCCGGGCTGGACAGGGGCTCGCTCAACGCCATCAGGGACTGGCGGGACAGGATTTCCCCGGACGCCGAGATGGAAAAGCTGGAGCGCTACGGGGTAAAGGCGCTCACCTTCCACGACCCGGGCTACCCTGCCCGTCTCAAAGAGATATACGACTACCCGCCAGTGCTCTATATACGGGGAACACTGCTTCCACAGGACGAGTGGTGCCTGGCGGTGGTGGGGACGCGCCGGTCTACGGCCTACGGCCGGCAGACCGCCGAGGAGATTGTCGCCGATTTAGCCCGGAACAAAATAACCATTATAAGCGGGCTGGCTAAGGGGATTGACTCGGTAGCCCACCAGAGCGCACTGGGGGCGGGGGGCAGAACCATCGCCGTGTTTGGCTGCGGGCTGGACATTGTTTATCCGGCGGAAAACGCCGCCCTCGCCCGCAAAATCATCGAACAGGGGGCGCTGATAAGCGAATTCCCGCTGGGCACCCGCCCCAAGCCGGAGAACTTCCCCCGCCGTAATAGAATCCTGAGCGGGCTGAGCCTGGGGGTACTGGTGGCCGAGGCCGGCGAGACCAGCGGAGCCATGATTACCGCCCACCTGGCGCTGGAGCAGAATAGAGAGGTCTTCGCCGTGCCGGGCAGTATCCTGTCGCCGTCCAGCCGGGGGGTCAACCGCCTCATCCAGGAGGGGGCCAAGCTGGTGCGGGACTACACCGATATTTTAGAGGAATTAAACCTGACCGCCGTCGCCCAGCAGATGGAGCTTACCGAGCTGCTGCCCACCACCGAGACCGAGACCATGCTCCTGAAACATCTCAGCGCCGAGCCCACCCACATCGACGAGGTCTGCCGCTCAAGCGGGCTGCCGGTGGCCACCGTCAGCGGCACCCTGGCCATGATGGAGCTTAAAGGGCTGGTGAAGCAGACCGGAACCATGAATTATATTCTCTCCCGGGAGACCAGAGAGGCCTACCGGGTAAGGGTGGATTAGGATTATTATGTCAACCAAGAAAAAGAGCCTGGTTATCGTTGAGTCCCCGGCTAAAGCCCGAACGCTGGGCAAGCTGCTGGGGAGCGGCTACAATCTTAAAGCCTCCATGGGGCACGTCAGAGACCTGCCCAAAAGCCAGCTGGGGGTGGACATCGAGGGGGGCTTTGCCCCCAAATACGTCGTGCCCAGGGCTAAAACCAAGATTGTCAACGAGCTTAAAAAGGCGGCCAGGGACGCTTCCACCATTTACCTGGCCACCGACCCCGACCGCGAGGGGGAAGCCATCTCCTGGCACCTGGAGCAGGTGACCAAGACCAACCGCAAGAGCTACCGCCGCGTCGTCTTTCACGAGATAACCGAGGAGGCCATCAAACGCGCCTTCGCCCGCCCCCAATCCATCAACATGCAGCTGGTCGACGCCCAGCAGGCAAGGCGTGTCCTGGACAGGCTGGTCGGCTATAAAATCAGCCCCCTGCTCTGGCGGAACGTGAGGCGGGGGCTTTCGGCAGGGCGGGTGCAGTCGGTGGCGCTCAAGATTATCGTCGACCGCGAGCGGGAAATCGAAAAGTTCGTCCCGGTAGAGTACTGGACAATCGAGGCCGAGCTGGCCAAGGCGGCCGGGGCCACAACTTTTAGAGCTACTTTAATTGGCCTGGCCGGCGGCGCCAAGCTGGAAATCCACAACGAAGCCGAAGCTAATGAGATTGGCGACGAACTGAAAAAGGCCGGCTACAAAGTCAGCAAGGTAGCCACCAAGAAAGCCACCCGCCAGCCAGCGCCACCCTTCATCACCAGCACTCTGCAGCAGGAAGCCTGGCGCAAGCTCCGCTTCCCGGCCAAGCTTACGATGAGGGTCGCCCAGGAGCTCTACGAAGGCCTGCCCATCGGCAAGGAGGGCAGCGTCGGCCTCATCACCTACATGCGCACCGACTCCATCAGAGTTGCCCACTCCGCCGTTGCCGAAGCCAGAGAGTACATCGCCGATAAATACGGCTCGAAATATTTGCCAGCCCACGCCCGCACCTTCACCACCCGGGTCAAAGGAGCGCAGGAAGCCCACGAAGCCATCCGCCCCACCAGGATAAAGCGCGAGCCGTCTATTCTCAAAGCCTACTTAAGCGACGCCCAGTTCAAGATATACCAGCTCATCTGGAAGCGGATGGTCGCCAGCCAGATGGCCGCCGCCACCTTCAACAACACCACCGTCGATATTGAAGCCAGACGCCCCAGAGCCAGGACTGTCTACCTGCTGCGGACCTCCAGTTCAATCAACACCTTTGACGGCTTCATGGCGGTCTACATCGAGGGCAGGGACGAAGCCGAGGAAAAAACCGGGGGCAGGCTGCCCCCGCTGAAAAAAGACGACAAGCTCAAGCTGATAGACCTCTTCGCCGACCAGCGCTTCACCCAGCCCCCACCAAGATTTACCGAAGCCACCCTCATCAAGACGCTGGAGCAGTGGGGCATCGGGCGCCCCAGCACCTACGCCCCGATTCTATCCACCATCCAGGACAGGGACTACGTGGAGAAAGACGGCGGCAAATTCCGGCCCACCAAGCTGGGCTTCGTCGTCAACGACCTGCTCGCCAAACACTTCCCCGCCATCTTAGATATAGAGTTCACCGCCCAGATGGAGGAGAAGCTCGACCAGGTAGCCAGCGAAAACAGGGAATGGGTGGCCGTCGTCAAGGATTTTTATACGCCATTTGAGAAGAGCCTTGAGAGCGCCGCCGAGCTGATGGAAAAGGTAAAGGTTGAGGAAGCCACCGACGAAATCTGCCCCAACTGCGGCAAGCCTATGGTGGTCAAGTTCGGGCGCTTCGGCAAATTCATCGCCTGCAGCGGCTATCCCGAGTGCAAAACCACCAAGCCCTTCCTGGTTAAGGTGGGGGTAAAGTGCCCGCAGTGCGGCGGGGAGCTGGTGGTCAAGAAGAGCAAGAAAAAGCGCACCTTCTACGGGTGCAGCAACTACCCCGAATGTAATTTCATCGTGAATACCAGACCCCTCCCCCAACCCTGCCCCCAGTGCGGCGGCCTGCTTACCGCCTACGGCCGCAACATAGCCAAGTGCACCAAGTGCGAGTTTAAGGGGAAGATTGGGGAGGCCGATAATACGGAAATAGAGCCTGAGAATGTCAAAACCCCTGCCAAGCGGGCGGGCAGGAAGAAAAAGAAAATTTAATAGCCATGGGGGAAATCCCCCTTAGCCCCCCTTTATGAAAGAGGGAGAGAATTTAAGCAACACCCCCCATCTGGTGGGGGGATAAGGAGAGGTTTAGCCAGATTTTTAGAGTACGTTCTATTTCCTACCCTCCCACCCTACAGAAGTGATACTTCTATCAATTTCTCTTTAGGGGGTGGGGTCTAGAGAGTCCAAGAGGGTAAAACCCTTTTGGGCGGGTGGGTATGGGAAGATAGAGAACCGTTAAAAGAGGGGTGGGGTAACCAGAACCATGAAAACCTTGCAAGAAACCTTCAACGAATACATCAAGTATTATTTAAAGGCGGAAAAGAACGCCTCGCCCTACACCGTACGCAATTACAAGGATGATTTGCTGGACTTCCTTTACTTCCTCAAAAAAAAGAAAATTGACCCGCTAGATGAAACCAAGGTGGACAGGCACGTCCTGCGCGACTACCTGTCCGAACTGGTGGAGGGGGGCATAGCCAAAGCCAGCATCGCCCGAAAACTATCCGCCATCCGCTCCTTCTACCGCTACCTGGTACGGGAAGAAATAATACCCAAAAACCCCATAGAGCAGGTATCCTCGCCCAAGCTGGACAAGCGCCTGCCATCTTTTCTGACTAAAGAGGAGATGGTAAAGCTGCTTAACGCCCCCGACCTGTCCACGCCGCTGGGGCAGAGAGACCGGGCGCTCCTGGAACTGCTCTACGCCTCCGGCCTCCGGGTGAGCGAGCTGGTAAGCCTGACCCCGGAGCAAATCGACCTTGAAAGCAACGAAATCCGGGTCTGGGGGAAGGGCTCCAAAGAAAGGGTGGTGCTGATGGGGGTGCCCGCCGCCGAGGCAATAAAGAATTACCTGAGAGAGGGGCGGGCCCGGCTGCTGAGCAAAAAGAAAACCAAATCTCTGTTCCTCAACCGCTACGGGCAGCGCCTCCCCGAACGGAGCGTGCAGAGACTGTTAGAGCAATACGCCAAAAAAGCCGGCATAGGCAAGCGGGTTCACCCCCATATGCTGAGGCATACCTTCGCCACCCACCTGCTCGACGGCGGCGCCGACCTGCGGGTCGTCCAGGAGCTGCTGGGGCACGCCCGGCTGACCTCCACCCAGATTTACACCCACGTCACCAAGGGGCAGGCGAGAAAAGTATATCTATCGGCCCACCCCCTGGCCAGAGAGAAAAAGGATGAGCCCCAAGATAAAGAGTAGAATAGAAAAGCTGATTGGGGGGCTGGGCAAGAAGAATATTGACGGCATCTTTATCTCCCAGCCGGAAAATAGGTGTTATCTTTCCGGCTTCGATGGCTCGGCCGGTTTTTTGATTATTACGCCCGATAAGCGTATTTTAGCCACCGATTCCCGCTATACCGTCCAGGCCAGAAGCCAAGCGCCGGAATACGAGATCTTTCCGATAACCAGCGATATCGGGGGGTGGTTCCCCGGACTGGCGGCGGGGCTGAAAATAGGAAAGCTGGGGGTTGAGGGGGAATATTTAACCCTTAGCCTCTACCGGCGGTTATGTGATATACTGGGTAAAGATAAATCCGGGCTTGAACTCGTCCCCGTAGAAGGCATGGTGGAATCGCTGCGGGCGGTAAAAGAGCCCGGAGAAATCGAGCTTATCAGCCAGGCAGCCGGAATAGCCGACGCCGCCATGGACTATATCCGGGAGGAACTTCGCCCCGGCATAACGGAAAGGAAAGCCGCCTGGGAGATAGAGAAATTTATGCGCGAAAAGGGCAGCCAGCCGGTGCCTTTCGATGTTATCGTTGCTTCCGGGCCGAACTCCGCCCTACCCCACGCCCAGCCCTCGGCGAGGGCTATCCAGGAGGCCGAGCCGATAGTAATCGACATCGGGGCCAGGGTGGGTGGCTACGCCAGCGACCTGAGCCGCACCCTATGCCTGGGCACTCCCGACAAAACCTTTAAAAAGGTATACGATACCGTCCTCGGCGCTCAAACCGGGGCTATGGCAATACTCAAGCCGGGTATGAGCGGGGCTGAAGCCGACCAGATAGCCAGAATAATTATTGAGGAGGGGGGATACGGGGAGGCCTTCGGCCACGGGCTGGGACACGGGGTGGGGCTGGACGTCCACGAAGCACCCCGGATGGGGCCCAGCTCGGCGGAGGAACTGGCCGACGGCATGGTCTTTACCATCGAGCCGGGCATCTATATTGAGGGGTGGGGCGGGGTGAGGATTGAAGATCTGGTCATAATGGAAAAGGGCAAGGTCAGGGAAATCTCGAAGGCTAAGAAATAATACTGCGGAGACCAGAATGATTGACAGCGGTGAAATGAGAAAAGGGCTTACCATAGAGCTGGACGGCAAGCTGTACCAGGTGGTGGACTACCAGCACATCAAGGTAGGGCGGGGCAGCGCCCAGATGAGGCTTAAACTGCGCGATATACGCAGCGGCCATAACATCGACCGCTCCTTCCAGGCCAGCGAGAAGTTTGTCCGGGCACGCCTCGACTCCCGTACCATGCAGTACCTATATAACGACGGCGACGCCTACTATTTTATGGACCAGGAGACCTTTGAACAGATGCCCATCGACGCCGGCCAGCTGGGCGACACCCTTAACTATTTGAAGGAGGGGGCGACCCTGGAGGTATCGAGCTACAAGGGGGATCTGGTGGGGGTGGAACTGCCCATCACCGTTGAGCTTGAGGTGACCGAGACCGGGCCCGGCTTCAAAGGGGACACCGCCACCGCCGGCAACAAGCCGGCCAAGCTGGAGACCGGCATCACCATCCAGGTTCCCATGTTTATCAACAACGGAGATATTATTAAGATTGATACTCGCACCGGCGTGTACCTAGAGAGGGTTAGTTAGAAAAATTGCTGAAAGCCGACCTCCATGTTCACACTCAATATTCTATGGACTGTAATACGCCTCTGGAAAAGATAGCCAGCCGCTGTCTCGAGATCGGGATAAACTGCGTTGCCATCTCCGACCATGGCACCGCCGAGGGAGCATTGAGGTTCAGGGAAATGGCTCCCTTCATTGTAATCGTCGCCGAGGAAATCCTGACACCCTATGGCGAAATAATCGGCATGTTCCTGGAAAAAACCATACCCAGCGGGCTATCGGTAGCCGAGACCCTGTCCCGTATCAGGGCCCAGAACGGACTGGTCTGCATCCCCCACCCCTTCGACGTCCTCCGAAAGTCGGCACTGCGCGACCACGTAATAGAGGAAATCGCCGACCAGATTGACATGATAGAAACCCTCAATGCCCGGGTTGTTTTCCCCCACAATTCGGCTAAAGCCCGGGCCTTCGCCGCCAAGCACGGCATAATCCAGAGCGCCGGCAGTGATGCCCATACCGTCCGGGAAATAGGCAACGCCTATGTTGAAATGCCCGAATTTGGGGGCAGGGATGACTTCCTCCAAGCCCTGGAAAAAGGTAAAATCTGCGGACACATGACCAATCCCCTCATCCACTTCGCCAGTATCTGGACCAAGCTGAAAAATCGATGTCTAGGCTAAAGCCGATACAGAAACTGGGCTGGTTCTCCACCGGCCGGGACAAAGCCGCCCGGGACCTGCTCACCGTGGCCCAGCGGAGCATAGCCCTCGGCGAGATTCGGGCTGAGATTGCCTTCGTCTTCTGCAACCGCGAGCCCGGTGAATCGAAACAGAGCGACCTGTTCCACAGACTGGTCAAAAACTACGGGCTGCCCCTTATAACCTTTTCTTCCAACAATTTCAAAGCCGAGCGGGGGGATGGGTGGCGGCCTGACTACGACGGTGAGGTGATGAAGCGGCTACAGGAATTCGATGCCGACCTGAGCGTCCTGGCCGGCTACATGCTCATCGTCGGCGAAGAGATATGCCGCAAATACGACATGATCAACCTCCACCCGGCGGCTCCGGGCGGGCCTAAAGGTAGCTGGCAGGAGGTAATCTGGCAATTGATTGAAACTAAAGCTAAAGAAACCGGCGTGATGATGCACCTGGTAACCCCCCAGCTGGACGAGGGACCGCCGGTAGCCTACTGCACCTTCTCCATCCGGGGCGAACCCTTCGATAGATACTGGCGGGAAATAGACGGGCAATCTTTAGAAGAAATCAAGCAGAGCCAGGGGGAAAGCAACCGCCTCTTTAAACTAATCCGCAAACACGGGCTGGCCCGGGAGTTCCCCCTGATAATCGCCACCCTCAAGACTTTCAGCCGGGGTAAGGTCAGGATAAGGAAGGGTAAAGTTGTCGGCGCTGACGGCCGAAAGATTAAGGGGTATAATCTAACCAGAGAGATCAACAGGCTGCTCAAGAAGGGCTGAGGAATAATCCCCCTCCTCTGGGGGTGGGGAAAAGGGCTTTAGCCCGTTTCCTTAAAGGGCGGCGGGCGGGATAAGATATAAAACGGGGTGGGGTATGGGACGCAAAACACCCGAAAAAGGGGGGAGGGCAAAGAGCTAATGGCAAATCTTATCTGCTTCGACCTTGAAGGACCGCTATCGCCCCAGGACAACGCCTACGAGCTGATGAAGCTCTTCCCCGACGGCGATAAAATCTTCGAGGTTATCAGCCGCTACGACGACCTGCTGACGCTGGAAGAAAGGGAAGACTACGAGCCGGGGGACACGCTGGCTCTCATCGTGCCCTTTCTGATACTGCACAATATCTCCGGGGAGAATATCACCGAACTGGCGGCCAAAGCCAGCTTAACCGGCGGCGCCGAAAAGCTCATCTCCTGGCTGCAGTCCAAAAGCTGGAAGATTTTCTGCATCAGCACCAGCTACGAGCAGTACGCCTATTATATCACCCAGAAACTGGGCATCTACGCCCATAACATCGCCTGCACCGCTTTCCCGCTGGATAAGCTCCGGGCAACCTTGAGTCAAGCAGAAAAAAAGCTGATGCAAAAGGCGGAAGAGGAAATCCTTACCATGAAGCCGGTTGACGATGACGACAGAATCAAGCAGAGCCTGGATAAATTTTTCTGGGAGAAACTGCCCTCAACCGAACTGGGTAAAGCCATAAGGGAGGTGAAGCCGGTGGGGGGGCGGCGCAAGGTGGCCGCCCTGAATAACTTCGCCGATAAATACATGGAGCCGCTGTCCAACTGGGTGGTCATCGGCGACAGCATCACCGACTTCAGAATGCTCCAGGCGGTGGAGGAAGCCAAAGGGCTGGCTATCGCCTTTAACGCTAACGAGTACGCCCTCCCCTACGCCACCATGAGCCTGGCTTCCACCCAGATCAGCGATTTGCAGCCGGCGCTGGAGGCCTGGCAGAAGAAAAAGCGGGGCTGGACGGAGCGGGTGGTGAAATACAAGGAGAAATGGCGGGGCAAGGAGGATAATTTCTACTTACACTGGCTGGCGGGCAGAAAAGATTTAGACCCTGTCATCGAGGCGCATAAGAGGATGAGGCAACTGGTAAGGGAGGAAGCCGCGAACCTGGGGTGAGGGAGGTTTAGCCCAATCTTTAGAGCAAGTTTTGCTTCCCACCCTCCCACCCTATAGAGGTTAGACCTCTTTTAATACTTCTTAAAATGGGGGGATAAGGAGAAATACCTCCCCCCCTGGGGGGCAAAAAGAAAAATCCCCCTAGTCCCCCTTTACAAAAGGGGGAGACCGGGCAGGGAAAGATAGACACAGGTTAACAATAGGGGTGGAGTGAAAAGGGGTCTCGTCCCGCTTTTAGAGGGTGTTTAGCTACCCACCCTGACCCACCCTACAGAAGTGATACTTCTATCAATTACTTCTTAGGGGGTGGGGGAAAGAGTCTAAAGAGGCAGAGCCTTTTTGGGCGGGTGGGTATGGGAAGAAAACAAATGCTGGAAGCGGGTTAGCAGGTGGGAAAAGATATAAAACGGGGTGGGGTTCATAGAATGAAAGAGATAAAAGTAGTCGGGGTAGGGGCGCTGAATTTAGACCATATATATAAGGTAGCCAGCATCCTCGACGACGGCGAGGCGGTGGTAGAGACGGCGGAGGTCTTTCCCGGCGGCTCGGCGGCCAACACCATCTACGGGCTGGGGAAGTTGGGAGTAAGCGCCGGCTTCGGCGGCGCCGTCGGCGACGACGCCGAGGGTACGATACTGCTCCGTGACTTCGAGGGGGTGGGGGTGGACACCGGCCGAATAAAGGTAAAGCCCAAAGCCAGAACCGGCCAGGTTATATGCCTGAGCGACAAGGGGGGCCAGCGCTCCCTCTACGTTCTGCCCGGCGCCAATAACCTGCTCACTATTAATGACCTGGACCTGAGCTATATAAACGAGGCCGAGATGCTCCACCTTTCGTCTTTTGCCGATGACAGGCAGTTCAAGATGTCGCTGGAACTGGCAGCTAAATTAGATGATTCGGTCAGGCTCAGCTTTGCCCCCGGCGCCCTCTACGCCACTAAAGGCTTCCAGGCCCTTACACCGATACTGCGCCGAACCTATACCCTGTTTATCAACCGGGATGAGATAAGGCAGCTTACCGGGGAGGATGTTATCAAGGGGGCGGCAAGGTGCCTGCAGGCGGGGTGCCGGTGGGTGGCCGTCACCATGGGTAAAGGGGCCAGGATAAAGAACACCACCGCCAGCGGCTATATCAGAGATGCTAAAAACGAATTTATCATCAAACCGTCAGACACCGGGGCGAGAACGGACACCACCGGCGCCGGCGACGCCTTTGCCGCCGGATTTCTATACGGGCTGGTTAATGCCAAGGACCCGGAGGAATGCGGGCGGCTGGGAGATATTGTCGCCAAGTTCTGCATTGGTAAAACAGGGGCGAGAGAGGGTCTGCCAACCCTAAAGGAACTGGCCCGGCGCTACCGCCAGCTCTATAAGAAAGAGCTTTAGCTACTTCTCTTTCTCTTTGTCTTTGGGCTTGGGCTTGGCCAGGACTTCATCAACAATGCCGTACTCCACCGCCTGCTCCGCGCTAAGGTAGAAGTCACGGTCTGTATCATGGGTCACCTTCTCCAATGGCTGGCCGGTATGTTTGACGATAATATCCTTGATTATATCCTGCTGCCGGGCAATCTCACGCGCCGCAATCACGATATCGGCCGCCTGCCCCTGAGCGCCGCCAACCGCCTGGTGCAGGTGTATGGTAGCGTTGGGCAGGGCGTAGCGCTTGCCCTTGGCGCCGGCAGACAGGAGCACGGTAGCCATGCTGGCCGCCATCCCGACACAGATAGTCGACACTTCAGGGCGAATAAGCTGCATGGTATCATAAATGGCCAGGCCGGAACTGATAACCCCGCCGGGACTCTGAATATACATGCTGATGTCTTTGTCAGGGTCCTCCCGCTCCAGGTAGAGAAGCTGGGCGATGACAACATTAGCCACCTGGTCAACAATCGGCGTGAACAGCATAACTATGCGCTCTTTAAGAAGCAGCGAGTATATATCCCAGAACCTGTCGCCTCTGGGCCCGCTCTCAACCACGCCGGGGATAATACTGGTCGGTTGGATATTCATTTCTCTTCTCCCGCTATCTTTTTATGGCTACTTTTAAAGTAATTATAACTTATTCCCCGATTTTTCGCACCCGACAGGGGATGGTCTTAAACGCGGGATAACCCGAAATCGGGTCATGCGGTTCATTATCGGTGAGGAGATTGGCGTTGACCTCCTCCCAGCCGTGCTGTATGCTGAGCACGTTGGGATGAATATCGGGGGTAACCCTGGCCGGCAGGGTGATACCTCCTTTAGACGATTCCAACAATACCGGCTCGCCGTCAGCGATACCCAATCTCTTGGCCGGCTCGGGATTAATCTCCACCAGGGGTTGGGGCACCAGCTTCCTCAACCTGGCCAGATTACGGAATTGAGAGTGAGTGTAGGCGATTGTCCTGCTGCCGGTAACCAGAGTGAAGGGATAGGAGGGGTCTTCCGGCGGCGGGGTGCACGTGGGCAGCGGGTTATAGCCATAGTCAGCCAGTGTCTGAGAGAATATTTCCACCTTCCCCGACGGGGTACCAAACCCTTCCTGTTCATACTTTCGCTGGCGGTCAAGCGAGTGATACATTATGCCGCCGGGGTTCTCCTCAAGCTGCTTTAAACTAATCCCCGAAGGCTCCAGCAGGAAGCTGAAAAACTCATCGGCATTCCGCCAGGGGAAATAGTCGGCGTAGCCCATTTTTCGGCCCAGCCCAGCCCATAACTGCCAGTCCTCCCGACAATCGCCCGGAGGCTCAAACGCCTTATTGCTCAAGGCAATCAGCGGCAGCCCCTTGGAGGTGTAGTCGGTAAGGATTTTTCTCTCCAGCAAGCTGGCGGCGGGGAGGAAAATATCAGCCAGCCCGGCCGTTTCCGTCATGAACAGGTCGGATACCACCAGCAGCTCCAGCTTCTGGAATGCCTGCCTGACCTTATTACTATTGGGCCAGGTCAAGGCAGGATTACAAGCCTGAAGGATTAGGGCCTTGACCGGATACGGTTTCCCGGTAATTATGGCCTCGACTACCGGCATGGCTGTTGTCTGACCGGTAAACTTGTTGAATATCGGGTACTGGATACCAATAACTTCATCAACGGCAACGTTCCCCTTTATTCTGATGCCGGCCTGCCTCAGTGCAGAGTTATAGACATTCCCACCAACGACATCAAGGTTGCCGGTGATGGCGACCATAATTGAGATAGCCCGGCTGTTCTGCACGCCATTAACACAGTGGTCTAAAGCCACATCCTGACTGATGGTTGCCGGTTTAGCGGTGGCATACATCCGGGCAAACTGCCTGATTTTATCAGCCGGAACCCAGCTAAGCTTTTCCACCGTCTCAGGGCTGTATTCCCTGACGTGCTCAGCCAGCTTATCAAAGCCAAGCGTCCATTGCTCAACGAAATCCCTATCGTATAAGCCTTCGGTGATAACCACATTAAGCAGGCCCAGCGCCAGGGCACAATCGGTGCCGGGTCTAACCTGAAGATGAAGGTCGGCCCGCTTGGCCAGCGGGGTGGCTCTGGGGTCGACCACAACCAGCTTGGCTCCCCGCTTTTGAGCCGAAAGGATATCCGCCTCCTCACCTATTCTGGACTCCTGGGGGTTATGTCCCCAGACTACCACACATCGGGTATTTTTATAGCTCGGCATAAGGGGCAATCTCTGCCTGCTTATCGACAGTCCGTGTCCTATCGCCCGAGCAACAAAACAAAGAGAAGACCCCGAGGTATAGTTAGGTGTCCCGTACAGGCTGCAGAATCTGGCCGCCATCTTCTGCATGGCCGTGCCTACCGTAGGCTCGCCCAGATGCACCAGCAGGGCTTTGGCCCCATAATTATCTCTTATGCCAGCCAGCTTGTCGGAGATGATATCAAGGGCTTCATCCCAGGAGATTTGCTGCCACGTTCCGTTTACCTTCCTCAAGGGATGAGTAATGCGCTCGGGCGAATATATTAAATCCGGTATTGCCTGCGACTTGACGCACAGCCTGTTGACCGGGTGCTCCTTCATCGGGGTCACCTTGACCAGCCTGCCGTCCTCCACATGGGCGTCTATGCCGCAGCAGCTGGAGCACAGACGACAAGAGCCTTTCACCACCCTGGTATTATTTTTTGGGGGCATCCTTAGAACCTTTAGCTATCTCCGCCAGCCGCTGTATTGTTTTCTGCGTGACCAGCATTTGTTCCATCGAGCCGCGAACCTGAGGCGAGCCTATCCTTTCCTTCATCTCCGTTTTATTCTCGGAGCCCTGCACCAGCTTTTCCAGGTCGGCGGTTATCTCTTCGTCAGTGACCTCAATTTTCTCCGCCTCAGCCACCTTATTCAACACCAGGGAGCGGGTCACCCGTTTGGCCGCGACCGGGCGCGTCTCTTCCCGCAACTCTTCTTCTGTCTTCTTCATCCGGCTTAAATATTCCTCCAGCCCCAGGCCGCTCTGCTGCAGCCAATTCGCCTGCTGTTCCATAAGGCGCTCGATTTCCGTCTCAACCAGAACCGGCGGGAACTCCACCTTGCTCAAGTCAACCACGGCGTCGATGACCTTTTCCTCAAATTCCTCTCTTGTTCTCTGCTCCGCCTGTATACTCAGGTTACCGGTGAGCCGTTTCCTAAGCGCCGCCATCGTCTTTAAATCCGGGCTGACCAGCTGGGCGAATTCCTTATCCAGCTCGGGCAGATGCTGCTGCTTTAGTTCGTTGACCTTTACCTTAAAGCTGGCCTCTTTTCCGGCCAGCTCCGCCGTAGGATAATCTTCCGGGAGCGTAAGTTTAAACTCTTTCTCCTCACCGACCTTCATGCCGACCAGCTGGTCGGCAAAGCCGGGGGCGGGGGAAGGCTGGTTGGGCATAACCTGATACTGGGCTCCCGGCTGATTGATAAAGGGCCTGTCCTCTACCTGGCTTTCGACATCCATGCTGACCAGGTCGTCAAAGGCCACCGGGCGCTCCACCGGCTCCCAGGTGCCGTGCTGGCGGCGCAGCTGTTCGATGACAGCGTCAATCTCTTCCTTGGTTACCTCCGCCTTTGCCGGGGTGAGTTTAATGCTATGGTATTCGCCAAGCTCAATGGTGGGTTTAAGCGGCACCACCGCCGTAAATACCACCGGCTCGGTCTGGACGACTTCAACCCTGGGGCTGGCGATAGCCTCAATCTGCTCTTCTTTAAGCGCCTGCTCGTAGGCCTCGGGGAGCAGGTTATTCAGGGCGTCTTCAAGGAGGCCTTCCCTGCCAATATGACGTTCCAGCACCTCCCGCGGCGCCTTCCCCTGGCGAAAGCCGGGGATTTTAACCTGCTTGACCAGGCGGCGGTAGGACTGATTCAGAGATTTTTCTACCTCAGTTTGTTCCAGCTCAATGCGCAAAAATACTTGTCTGTCTTCCTCTTTCTCTCTGGTTACTTTCATCTTTCCTCTCGCAGACGCAGGTGCAGCTCGGCCAGCTGCTGCTCGCTGACCGACGAGGGGGCATCGAAGGTCATATCGACAGCGGCCTGGTTCTTGGGGAAGGCGATAACCTCGCGGATGGTCTCCTCCCCCGCCAGCAGCATGACGATGCGGTCAAGGCCGAGGGCGATGCCGCCGTGGGGGGGAGCGCCATACTGGAACGCCTCCAGCATGTGGCCGAAGCGGGCGTCTATCTCTTTATCATTATAGCCCAGTAATCTAAAAATCTTTCGCTGCATTTCAGCGGTGTGAATCCTGATACTGCCGCCGCCCAGCTCGTAGCCGTTGCCGACGACATCGTAGTGCTTGCCGCGCACCTTCTCCGGAGCACTGTCCAATAAAGGTATATCTTCCTCCCAGGGGGAGGTAAAGGGATGGTGCTCCGAGTCCCAGCGATTAGCCTCCGCGTCCCAGCGGAGCAGGGGGAAGTCCTGGATAAAGGCGAAAGCGAATAAACCGGGGGCGGCCAGATTGAGGCGGCGGGCCATCTCTACACGCAGCTCACCGAGAATTGTATCAACCAACTTTTTATTGCCGGCAACGATGAGCAGCAGGTCTCCCCTATTTGCCCCAAGAAGACGGGCCATCTGCCTGACCTGCTCCAGAGTCATAAAGCGGGCGGCCACCGACTTGACCTCTCCCATGGTCAAAGCGCTTAAGTCCCCGCTCTCGATGCCCAGCGACAGGGTCAGCAGACCAGCACCGCCGAGCCCCTGCACAAATTTATTTAGCTCGTTGAGCTGGCTGCGGCTGTAACCGCCGCAGCCGGGGGCGCAGATGCCCTTAACCTTGCCACCTCCAGCGATAACATCCTTGAAAACGGCGAAATCGGTCCGGGCGGCAATTCCGGTCAGGTCGGCCAGCTCCATACCGAAGCGGAGGTCGGGCTTATCGGTTCCGTAGCGCTCCATGGCCTCGGCGAAGCTGAGGCGGGGGAAGGGCTTGAGCACCTTCATTTCGGGCTTAATCGCCTTAACCGTGGCCGTGAACAGTTCCTCCATAAGATTTAGGATATCGTCAACATCGATAAAGCTCATCTCAACATCAAGCTGGGTGAACTCGGGCTGGCGGTCGGCGCGGGTGTCCTCGTCGCGGAAGCACCTGGCAATCTGAAAATACTTCTCCACGCCAGCCACCATCAGCAGCTGTTTCATCTGCTGGGGGGACTGGGGGAGGGCGTAGAACTTGCCGGCCTGAACCCGGCTCGGCACCAGGTAGTCGCGCGCCCCCTCCGGTGTGCTCTTGGTCAGAATAGGCGTTTCAATATCAATAAAGCCGTGAGCGTCCATGAAATCGCGGATGAATTTAATCACCCGGTGGCGGAGCTCCAGGTTCTTTTTCATCCGGGGGCGGCGCAGGTCCAGATAGCGGTACTTGAGCCTCAAGCCCTCTTCAACCTCCACCTCTTCGTTGATATAGAAGGGCGGGGTCTTGGAGGCATTAAGTATAACAGCGCTGCGGGCGATGACCTCGATATCGCCGGTGGGCAGTTTGGGGTTCTCGGTTCCCCTGGGGCGGGGGGAGACCTCGCCAGTGACCTGGACTACGTATTCGCTGCGCATTTTGTTGGCTGTCTTATGGCAAGCGGCTGATGTCTCCGGGTCAAAGACGACCTGGGTTATGCCCTCTCTATCCCGCAGGTCAATGAATATCAGCCCGCCGTGGTCGCGGCGGCGGTCAACCCAGCCCGCCAGCGTCACCTGAGTGCCAACAGCCTTCTTCCTCAGCTCACCGCAGCTATGACTTTTGAGCAAACTTATCTCCTGGCGGGAATTAAGACAGGTTATCCCTGTGATTATAGCTGATGTAGCTTTAGGCTTCAACATAAGGGGGGAAAAGCCATGAATTCAGGGGGTTTAAGGGGGTGTTTAGCTACCCACCCTGACCCACCCTACAGAAGTGATACTTCTATCAATTTCTTTTAGGGGGTGGGGGGAAAAGGGCTTTAGCCCCACCTTAAGGGCGGCGGGCGGGAAAAGATATAAAACGGGGTGGGGCTGATAAAAGATAAATTTGACATCCAGCTATAAATCCTATAAAATGTCCCCACTCCTGAAAAAGGAGCAAAAGGAGGCAGAAATAGTGCCGGACTGGAAGGGACAGCGAAGCTTAAATACTGGGGCTCTGCGCATGATGATGCCCTGGGCTTGGCGTGCCGCCAGTTCGGGGACCATGCCAACCTGATTTCCCCAGGCTGTACCAGAGCTAACCAAGCCCAAGAACAATAGAATTCTTGGGTTTTTTGCTTTACACGCCAGGCCACCGATTGACAGCTTAAAGACTAACCATTAATATCTAGGAGGTTTAGCTATGGCCAAAACAATCGAAGAGATAAACGAAAAGATAAAACAGGGCAAAGCGGTGGTTGTTACCGCCGAAGAGATAATCGGCATTGCCAGAGAGAGGGGCACCAGGAAAGCGGCGGAAGAGGTAGACGTTGTCACCACCGGCACCTTCGGCCCGATGTGTTCATCGGGGGCCTACTTCAACACCGGGCACACCAAGCCCAGGCTAAAGTTCGGCGGGGGCAAGGTACTGCTCAACGATGTACCGGCCTATACCGGGCTGGCGGCGGCCGACCTTTTTATCGGCGCGGCGGCGCTTCCCGACGACGACCCCAGAAACAAGGTCCACCCCGGCGAATTCAACTACGGGGGCGGGCATGTCATCGAGGAGCTGGTGGCCGGCAAGGATATCCGGCTGGAAGCCACCGCCTACGGCACCGACTGCTACCCCCGCAAGAAGCTGGCGACTCTGATAAACATCAAAGACCTCAACGACGCCGTGCTCTTTAACATCAGGAACGCCTACCAGAACTATAATATTGCCGCCAACACATCGGACAAGACCATCTACACCTACATGGGGGTGCTGCGGGCGGAGCTGGGCAACATCAACTACGCTACCGCCGGACAGTTATCGCCGCTGCTTAACGACCCCTACTACAAGACCATCGGCATCGGCACCAGGGTATTCCTGGGGGGCGGCACCGGATTTGTCGCCTGGCCGGGCACCCAGCACAACCCCGACGTGCCCCGCACCGAAAAAGGGGTACCCAAGCGGGGAGGGGCGGCGCTCTGCCTCATCGGGGACTTGAAGCAGATGAGCCCCCGGTGGCTTGTCGGCACCAGCATGCTCGGCTACGGCTGCACCCTGACCGTCGGCATCGGCGTGCCCATACCCATACTATCCGAGGAAATCCTGCTCTACACCACGGTTACCGACGCCGAGATTTTCGGCGCCGTTATCGACTATTCCAGCGACTACCCCAACCTCAAAGAGAGCATCCTGGGCGAGGTCAGCTACGCCGAGCTGAAGAGCGGCAAAGTAAAGCTCAAGGGGAAGACAATACCCACCGCTTCCCTTTCCAGCTACCCCAGAGCGGTGGAGATTGCCAGTACCTTAAAGGAATGGATTATTGGCGGGAAGTTCCTGCTCACCGAACCGGTGGCGCCGCTGCCGGGGGTGGAGGCGGGGATAAAGTTCAAGCCGCTTAAAGAAAGGCCGGTAGAATAGCCAGCACGAGGAGAAGAAGATGCGTGAGGAGATGAAGATGAATGTATCCAAGAGAATAGTACTGCACTTTCCCAAGCGGCTGGTTGACCGTCCCATTGTCTCCCGGCTGGTTAAGGACTACGACCTTGAGTTCAATATCCTCAAGGCGCTGGTTACCCCCGAGGAGGAGGGGCTGCTGGTGCTGGAGCTTAGCGGGGAACAGCAGGAGTACGACAAGGGTATCCGCTACCTGACCAAGACTGGGGTTAAAATACAATCGCTGAGCCAGGATGTGCTCCGCAACGAGGAGCGGTGCACCCACTGCGGCGCCTGCATCGCCATATGCCCTTCCGGCGCCTTTGAGCTCGACCCGGTAAGCCGGCGGGTCAACTTCTACAATGAAAAATGCGTGGCCTGTGGGCTCTGTATCAAAGCCTGCCCGCCGCGGGCCATGGAGGTGCATTTCTAGTCTATGTACCAGCCCCGAACCTACCGCCACTGGGTTAAAGATAAAGACCTGGTCGCCTTTAACGTGACGGTTAAAGAGACCGACTTATACATCCGTTCCACGAGCGACCTGAAAAGTAAAGCTCATGAGCTGGTGCTGAAATACCGCAACATGCTTGAGGAATACATCGAGGGCCACCCCTCTTTTCTCACCTCGATGGAGCCGGTGACGGTGGAGAACGACGCTCCACAGATAGTTACCGAGATGGCCGAGGCCGCTCAAAAAGCCGGGGTGGGGCCGATGGCGGCTGTGGCCGGTGCCATCGCTGAGGCCGTGGGCAGTGAGCTAGCCGCCTTCTCCCCGGAGGTTATCGTCGAGAACGGCGGCGATATCTACCTGAAGAGCCTTAAGCAAAGGCTAATCGGGATTTACGCAGGAAAATCACCGCTTACCGGAAGGGTGGGGCTGGAAATAGAGGCAAAGGACACGCCGCTGGGCGTTTGTACATCTTCGGGAACGGTGGGGCACTCACTGAGCTTCGGCCAGGCCGATGCCGTGATTGTGCTTTCCCAGTCGACGGCCCTGGCCGACGCCGCCGCTACCGCTATCGGCAACCGCATAAACCAGCCCGAGGATATACCCGGCGGCATAGAGTTTGCCCGGAACATTAAAGGGCTGAAAGGGGTAATTATCATCCAGGGCGAGCAGGTGGGGGTGTGGGGGGAGGTAAAGCTCGGCGAGATGGCGGTGAAGGCTTAATTATGTTCAAGACCAGAATTACCGAACTGCTCGGCATAAAGTACCCCATAATACAGGGGGCAATGATGTGGCTGTCTCGGGCGGAGATGGTCGCCGCCGTCTCCAACGCCGGAGGGCTGGGCATTATGGCCGCCCTCACCTTCCCCACCGTCCAAGAACTCCGGGAGGAGATTAAGAAAACCAAAAGCCTGACCGATAAGCCCTTCGCCGTAAATATTACCCTGCTGCCCACCATAAGGGCGAGAAGCCTGGAGGAGTACATCGCCACCGCCATTGAAGAAGGGGTGACCATTATCGAGACCGCCGGACGCAACCCCCGGCAGTACATGAAGCAGCTCCGAGAGGGGGGAGTAAAGGTAATGCACAAGGTTGCCAGCGTCAAGGCGGCCAGGACCGCCGAGCGGGTGGGGGTGGACACGGTGACCATCGTCGGCTTCGAGGAGGGGGGCAACCCCGGCATGGATGACGTAACTACCCTAGTCCTGGTCCCCCGCACCGTGGACGAATTGAGCATCCCGGTTATTGCCGGCGGGGGTATCGGGGACGGGAGGGGGCTGGTGGCCGCTTTAGCCCTGGGCGCCGAAGGCGCCCTCATGGGCACCCGATTTATGCTCAGCCGGGAATGCCCCCTGCACGCCAGCATCAAACAGCGGCTGCTGGAGGCCAGCGAAAAAGATACCCTGATGATAATGCGTTCAATCAATAACCCGGAGAGGGTGGTCGCCACCGATTTTGCCCGCCGCGTGCTGGAGATGGAGGAGAAAGGCACCACGCTGGAAGAGCTGCTGCCGATGATAGACGGGCGGCGCCAGAAGCGGGCCCTTGATAAAGGTGACGTTGACAAGGCCATGATACCCTGCGGGCAGGTGGTGGGACTGATTGACGACCTGCCTACCATAAAAGAGATTATTGATGATATAATCAAGGAAGCCAAAATTATTGGAAAGCGCCTGCATGAAGGGGGATAGAAATGCCAAAACGGCGAGTAATGCTCACCTACGGGCCTGAAATAAGCTCCGAACCAATTATCCATACCGTCGGCCAGCAGTTCGGCCTGGTGACCAACATCCACCGCGCCGACGCCACCGAGGAAAGGGGCTGGATTGAGCTGGAGCTTGTGGGCAAGGAGAAGGACATCGAGGCCGGCATCGCCTGGCTTATCTCCAGGGGGGTGAGGGTTGTCCCGGTGGTGGCGGGGGCCTAACCAGGCTCTAATCGGCTCGATTTAGGTTACGCTTTTCCAGCCACTTCCGCTTCTGGGTAAGCCGTGTAGGCTCATCTGTTGGCCGGTAGTTTGCCAGAAAGTCCTTTTTGAAACTTGCGTAGGCGCCATCAGCGATGGCGCCTCTTATTTTTACCATCAACTCGGCTATAAAGCTCAGGTTGTGTATTGTTGCCAGCCGGTAGGCTAAAAGCTCGCCGGCGTTGAAGAGATGGTGGAGGTAAGCCGCCGAGAAGTTGCGGCAGCTATAGCAACTGCAGCCGGCAACGATGGGCTGCTCCATATCAGCGTAGGCGGCATTGGTTATGTTTTTCCTCCCCTGCCAGGTAAAGAGGGCGCCGTTGCGGGCGACGCGGGTGGGCAGGGCGCTGTCGAAGATATCGCAACCCCGGGCTACGGCCTCGACGATGTCCTCCGGCGAGCCGACTCCCATCAGATACCTCGGTTTGGTTTCGGGAAGCAAAGCCACCGTTTCTTTAACCATTTCCATAGTTACCTTCTTGGGCTCGCCGAGGCTCAGGCCGCCGATGGCGTAGCCGGGGAAGTCCAGAGAGGTTAAATATTCCGCCGACTGGCGGCGGAGCTCGGGGAAGATGCCGCCCTGCACGATGGCGTAGAGCGCCTGGCCGGAGCGTTTTTGGGCTTTAAGGCACCTCTCCGCCCACTTATGAGTTCTCTCCGTCGCCTTTTTAACTTTATCAAGGCTGTCGTCGTGGGCAGGGCACTCGTCCAGGGCCATGATAATATCGGCGCCCAGAGCTTCCTGGTACTGGACAGCCAGCTCCGGAGTAAGATGATGCCGGCTGCCGTCAATATGGGAGCGGAAGATGACCCCCTCATCGCTTACCTTCCTTAAGGGGGCCAGGCTGAATACCTGGTAGCCGCCGCTGTCGGTGAGAATGGCCCCGTCCCAGCCCATAAAGTTATGTAAACCACCCAGCTTCTCGATAACACCGATGCCCGGCCTTAAGTAGAGGTGATAGGTATTGGCCAGCACCATATTGATACCCAGGGCTTTGACCTCTTCCGGGGTCAGCGTCTTGACCGCCCCCTGGCTGCCCACCGGCAGAAACACCGGCGTGGGCACGGTGCCGTGGGGGGTCAGCAGTTCCCCGGCGCGGTCTTTACTCTGAGGGCAGGTGTCTATTAAACGGAAGCCAGTCACTGCTCTATCAAACGCTCGGCGATAATATTGCGCTGTATCTCCGAGACGCCGACGTATATCTCGGTCATCTTGGCGTCCCGGTAGAGCCTTTCTAAAGGCATGGTGGTCATGGTGCCGTACGAGCCGCAGACCTGCATCGCCATGCGGGTGACCTCGACGGCCATCTGCGAGGCGAAGAGCTTGGCTACCGACGACTCGTATTTTATATCCAGCCCCTGGTCGCGGAGGAAGGCGGTTCTATATACCAGCCACCGTCCCGCCTCGATGCGGCTGGCCATTTCGGCCAGGTGCCACTGGACGGCGGGCAGCCTGGCGATGGCTTTGCCCGAAGCCTTCCTCTGTTTGGCATAATCTATGGATATATCCAGTGCCGCCTGAGCCACGGCCACCGCTTCAACAGCCGCCCCCAGCCGGCCCAGCGATACCGCCTCAAGCAAAATTTCAAAGCCCTGCCCCTCCTCGCCGAGAAGGTTTTTCTGAGGAACAAAGACTTCATCGAGGTAGACCACCGAGGTACCCAGACCCTTTAACCCCATGGTCTGGCAGGGCTCGCGGAGGTTATAGCCCTGAGAAGAAGTATCAATGACGAAGGCGTTTAAGCCCTTGCCCTCTCTTCTGGTAAAGACCAGCGCCAGATTGGCCGCCGGCGCCAGGGCGACAAACTGCTTCTGGCCGGTGATGACATAGCCGTCGCCGCTCTTCTTAGAGGTAGTGGCGATTTCCTCCGGGTCGGAGCCGGTTTCAGCCTCGGTGAAGGCAATGCCACCCAGCATATCGCCCTTAGCCAGTGGCGATAAAAGCCTTTTCTCCTGCTCTTCACTGCCGAAGCGGAATATCGCCTCCTCGGGGACGGTGTTTATCGCCATGATGGCGCCGACCGTCATCGACGCCTGGCAGAGCTGCTCCAGCACCAGAACGTAGCTCAGATAGCCGGCTTCGCTGCCGCCGTATCGGGCGGGGTAAGGCAGTCCCTGATAGCCACGCTTGCCCAGCTCTTTAGCCAGGTCAAAGGGGAACTGGCTCTTAGCGTCTATTTCGGCGGCCTGCGGCTTGACCACATCGGCGGCAAAATCCCCGGCCATCCGCTGGAGCATCTTCTGCTGTTCGCTTAAGCTAAAGTCCATTTTCCTCCACACCCCTATTTTACAACAATTTCAGCGGCGGGGCCGGCGCCTTATCGCCGTAGCGTAGGCAATAAGAACGTCCTGACGCTGCAGAACCCCCAGCAAGCGCTTGGGATTATTCCTGGCCACCACGGGAATCCGACCTACCTCCCGGGTACCCAGTCTGACAAATACATCGTGGACGTACTCATCAGGATAGGCAACAACTATGGTCTTAGAAGCAATATCCCCCACCGCCAAATCTGAGACATCACCCTTCGCCATCATAGCTTCAACATCGGACAGGGTAACCATTCCCGTAAGGTTACCATCTTTATCGACGACAGGAAATCCGTGAAGCCCGGTGTCCCGCAGTTTTGTCAGCAAATCGGCAACAGGCATTGTTGGCGGAACGGTGGGGAAGTCCCGCGTCATCGCCTTGCCCACGGTAACCTCCCGCAGGGGACTGGCCTGGTCCAGCTGATGCAGATCAACCCCCCGCCGTACCAGTTTAAGCGTATAGATGGTCTCACGGTTTAAGCTCCTTGAAATAACCGTGCTGATAACCACGGCAACCATCAGGGGCAGGATGATATTATAGTCCCTGGTCATCTCAAAAAGCATGATTATAGCGGTAAAGGGGGCGCGGGTGGCCCCGGCAAATACGGCCGCCATCCCCACCAGGGCATAAGCGCCTGAGGTAGTGGTGAGCGCCGGGAAGAACTGGTGGGCTACTGTACCCAGCGCCCCTCCCAGCATGGCCCCGATAAAAAGGGAGGGAGCAAAGATACCACCGCTCCCCCCGCTGCCTAGGGTAAGCGAGGTGGCCACTATCTTTAAAAACAGCAGGATAATCAGCGACTGCAGGGCAATCTCACCCAGCAGGGCCTGGTTAACACTCATAGTGCTTACCCAGAAAACATCCCCGTAGCCGACGCCGAAGAGGTCGTAGGAGTATAAACCGATAAGCCCGATGCCGATGCCGCCGATGACCGGTTTCAGATATTCAGGGAATTTCCAGGCATCAAAAAGGTCCTCCGTCTTATAAAGCACGCGGATAAAGACGGTTGCCGCCAGGGCCGCCAGCACACCGAGCACAACGTAGGGCAGGAGTTCCCATTGGCTGACCATGCTGTAAGGAATGATATCAAAAGACGGCTGGCTCCCCAGAAAGACGTGAGCCACAAAATCAGCCACCACCGAACTGATGACCACGAAACCGAAGCGGGGAGTTAAAAATCGGCCCAGTATTATCTCCATGGCAAAAAACACACCGCCAATGGGGGTATTGAAGGTGGCCGAGATACCGCCGGCGGCGCCGCAGGCAACCAGTGTCCTTACCCAATCGTCAGACAGCCGGAGCCACTGGCCGATAGTCGAGCCAAAGGAGGAGCCAATCTGCACAATGGGCCCTTCCCTGCCCACCGAGCCGCCGCTGCCGATACAGATTGAGGAAGCCAGCGCCTTGACTACCGCCACCCGCGGGCGAATGCGGCCGCCCCTGACCGCCACCGCCTCCATTACCTCGGGGACACCGTGCCCCTTAGCCTCACGAGCCCCGAAATAGACCAGCAGACCGACAATAAGCCCACCCGCTGCCGGTATGAGTATGACATGGTACTGTCCCAGAAAGCCCAGATAGGTGGCGCCGTTACTGAAAAATAGCGTCTGGAATGTGCTTATTAACCACCTGAAGGCTACCGCCCCCAGGCCGGCAATAACCCCGACGACAATGGAGAGAGCAAGGCCGGCAACCAGTTCATTGGAACGTATCCTGTCCAGAAGGCCAGGTGATTTAGCCGGCTTCGATTTCTTGCTACTCATAAAGCTGTTTCAATCCTAAGATAAAAAGCATTTACATTATGTAAAAAGGAGTATTCCCTCTAAACAGGGGGCTAACGACCTTCGTCGAGATAGCTCTGTAAGATTAAGGCGGCGGCCTGAGAATCGTAGCGGGTCTTTCCCCGGCCCTTCTTGCCGCCGGACGCCCGCTTGAGGCGCTGCGCCATTACCGTGGTCAGGCGCTCGTCCCTGAATTCCAGCGAGACTTTAATCTGTTCAGCCAACCTATCGGCAAATTCTTTGACCTTTTCCGCCTGCCCGCCCAAAGAGCCGTCCAGCGAGAGGGGCAGACCGACGACGACCCGCCCTACATCCTGCTTATTGATAATATCGGCAATCTCCGCTAGAGCCTGACCATCATCTGTGCGTTCAATAATGCTAAACGGGCTGGCTAAAACATCTCCGGGGTCGCTAAGAGCCACCCCAATCCACCTGTCACCGATGTCCAGTCCCAGACAGCGCATTAGATTAAGCTCTTTACCAGCTTGAGGGCTTCGTCCAGCTTTTTCCTGTCCCTGCCGCCGGCCTGGGCTAAATTGGGCCTGCCGCCGCCGCCGCCGCCGGTGACCGCGGCCACCTGCTTGACTATCCTGCCGGCATCATAGCCCCTGGCCACCAGATCGGGGGTTACCGCCGCCAGAAAAGCCGGTTTGTCTTCATAGACGGTGCCCAGAACGATGACAGCGCTCAAAAGCCTGTCGCGGAGAAAGTCGCTCATCTCCCGCAGCATCTCCAGCCGTGATGAGGGAACCTTGGCCACTAATACCTTTACCCCCTTGATAACCTCGGCCTGAGCCAGTAAAGATTCGGCGGTCTTCTTGGCTAATTCCCGCTCCAGGGCCAGCCGCTGTTTCCGCTCCTGCTCCAGCTCACCGGCCAGGCCGGACACCTTGTCCCGGGCTTCCTCCGGTGAAGACCCCAGCGACCTAGCAATGTGTTCCAAATCGGAGAGGCGCTCGGCGAAATACTGCTCGGCGCTACGGCCGGTAACAGCCTCAATGCGGCGCAGACCGGCGCCGATGCTGCTCTCGGAGATAATATGAAAGAGGCCGATCTCGCCGGTAGCCGAGACATGGGTGCCGCCGCATAGCTCGGCGCTGATAAACGGCTCGCCGATTTTTAATACCCTGACGGTATCCCCGTATTTTTCATCAAACAGGGCGATGGCACCCGCCTCTATGGCTTCTTTATAGGGAATCTCCTCGTCATAGACCTTCAGGTTCCGGCGGACTTGCTCGTTAACGATGAGGTTGACCTCGGCTATCTGCCTGGCGGTAAGCGCCTTGAGGTGGGAGAAGTCAAAGCGGAGGCGGTGGGGGGCCACCAGAGAGCCGCGCTGCTGGACGTGCTCCCCCAGCACCCGGCGGAGAGCCATCTGGAGGAGGTGGGTGGCGGTATGATTGCGAGCGATGTCAAGGCGACGCTCTGTTTCCACCACCGCCTCGACCTCATCGCCGACCTCTAGATAGCCCTCAGTGACCCTGCCCTGGTGGACGATTACCCCCGGCGGCACCTGAACGGTATCGCTTACCTCAAAAAGCCCGTTATGGCCGCGTATTTCGCCGGTATCCCCTACCTGACCACCCATCTCTCCGTAGAAGGGGGTGCACTCCAGGAGCAAATTGGCTTCCTGACCCTTCTCTATCTTTTTCGCAGGCTTATTATCAACGGAGAGGCTGACGATATTAGATTTACTGCTAAGGCTGCCATGACCGACGAATGAGGTGGCCTCAAGGTTGCCATGCATTTCAACCTCTCCGCCACCTGCCTTGACTTTAAATTTATGGGTCTCTCTGGCCTTCTCCTTCTGCTTTTCCATCTCCTTTTCAAAGCCATCTAAGTCCACCGAGAAGCCGCGGTCGGCGGCAATCTCCTGCGTTAATTCGACGGGGAAGCCGTAGGTATCGTAGAGCTTGAAAGCCCGCTCGCCGGAGATTTCCTTTTCCCCCGTCTTGACGGCTTCAGCCACAATGTCATCCAGCAACTCCAGGCCGGTGCTCAGGGTGGCGCCGAACCTGGCTTCCTCATCCTCGATTACCTGCAGAATAAAGTCACGCCGTTTTTTAAGCTCCGGGTAGATATGCCCCATAAGCCCGATAGCCGCCTCGGCGATATTGTCAATAAACGGTTTCTCCAGTCCTAATCTGCGGCCGAAAAGAGAGGTGCGGCGCAGTACCCGCCTTAAGACGTAGCCCCGCCCCTCGTTGCCGGGGAGGACGCCGTCGGCGATAAGGAAGGCGATACCCCGGCCGTGCTCGACCACCACCCGCATAGCGATACCGGTAGCCTCGTCAGCGCCGTATTTCCTGCCCGAAAGCCCGGCTATTTTCTCCATCAGGGGAATAAAGAGGTCGGTATCATAGACGGTGGTCTTGCCCTGCATCACCGCCGCCGTCCTCTCCAGTCCCATGCCGGTGTCAATGTTGGGCCTGGCCAGCAAAGTGCGGTTGCCCTCCCGGTCCTGGTTGTACTGGGTGAAGACCAGGTTCCATATCTCCGAGAAACGGCCGCAGTCGCAGTTGGGGCGGCAGGAGGATTTACCGCAGCCGAACTCCTCGCCGAAGTCATAGTGAAGCTCGCTGCAGGGGCCGCAGGGGCCGGAATCACCGGCCGGTCCCCAGTAGTTGTCCTCCTCGCCGAAGCGCAGTATCCTCGCTTCGGGGACGCCCACCCCCCGCCAGTAGCCGAAGGACTCGTCGTCGTCAAGAAAGATGGTCGCCCAGAGGCGCTCCGGCTTTAGTTTTAATCTTTCGGTAACGAACTCCCAGGCCCAGCCAATCGCCTCCCGCTTGAAGTAGTCGCCGACGCTGAAGTTGCCCAGCATCTCAAAGAAAGTGAGGTGGCCGGCGTCGCCTACTGAGCTCAGGTCGCTGGTGCGGAAGCACTTCTGGCAGGAGGCCAGGCGGGGGCTGGGAGGTACCTCTTCTCCCAGAAAGTAGGGCTTGACCTGCACCATGCCGGCGTTGGTCAGCAATAGCGTCGGGTCTCCCCTGGGTATCAGCGGAGAGCTGGGTATGATTTTATGGCCTTTTTCCTTAAAGAAATCCAGAAAGGCTTTTCGGAGCTGGTCGCTGGTCATCATTACCTACGATTTTAGTTTAAGAGACACCGACTGTCAACGCGGGGGGAAATTCAAGCGGGCTGGGGACAGAGGTCGGCGATTAGCAGATTGAGCGCCAGCCCACCATCATACCTGCCCGTCTTGATGGACAGGTCAGCCTGAAGGAGACGTTTATAGACTAATTTAAGCCGCTCCAGAGGATAGCGCTGGGCCTGTTCCAGTGTCTTGCGCAGGGGATACTCCGATTTCAAGCCCAGCCGGCTCTGAATCTCCGCCTCGGGCTTCCGCTGGCGCCTAAGCTCCTTAGCCCGCACCACCAGCCGCACCTGCCGCGACAGCATCACCAGCAGATAGGCCGGTGAGGCTCCCTGCTGCAATAGCTGCTCCAGCAGTTTTTCGGCGACCCCCACCTTGAAGTCGAGGATGGCATCGACCATGGCAAAGACATTGGCTTCCTGCGCCGAACTGACCACCGCCTTGATATCCTCTTCCTCAACGCGGCGGCCCGAGGCAAAAAGCGCCAGCTTGTTTATCTCGCTGCTCATAATCCAGAGATTGCCCCCCACCAGCCTGGCCAGTAAATCTACCGCTTGCGGGGACATAGCGGCACCCTGGGCGGTAGCTTCTTTATTAATCCACTGGCGCAGGATATCGCCCTTGAGCAGGGGGAAAGCCATCACTTTGGCCCCGGGAAGCTGCTTAAACAGTGGGTTGGCGCTCTTTATCCTGCCGTCAGTCAATACTAATACCGTGCTTTCGGGGAGGTTAGCCATAGCCGCGGCAAACGAGCCGACATCGCTTTCCCGCCCGTTTGAAGACAGCGATTTCTTCCCCCGGCGGGGTTTGGTGGACTCAAATCGCCCCAGCAGCCCCTGGACAATGACCAGGCGCTTTTCCGCCAGAAAGGGGACGGTCTCCACCACCATCCGCAACTGGTCGGGGGTTACCTGCTTGCCGTCAAGGAGGGTGGTGTTGGTGGCCAGCATAAAGGGGTCGCCCAGGCCCTTTTTTATCTCCCCCAGCGCCCGGTTGAGGGAAAAATCGTCCTCACCCTGTAATATATAGAGCAAATCACACCCCGCCTGTTTAGAGTCACCCCATTTTAGCACAGCGGGGATAAATAAGTCTTTAGGGGTTTTTGACCCCATCCCCTTCCCCATTTTTAAACGTGCGTCCTGCTTCCCACCCTCCCACCCTACAGAAGTGATACTTCTATAATTTTCTTTCTTTAGAGGAACGGAAAATAATCCCCCCCACTCTGGGGGGTGGGGATAGGGAAATGTAAAAAGGTAAAACCTTTTTGGGCGGGCGGGTATGGGAAGATAAACAATGGGCAGAAGCGGGGCGGGGCAAAGCTGGATAAAGCACCTCTATTGAACAATAATGCCACTAGGAGTAAAATAGACCCAACTAACACCACAGGAGAGTTAAAATGGCGGAACAGCCCGATGAACTGAAAAAGCTGGCGGCAATTACCAGCGACCTGGAGTTTACCGCTGACCTGAGGACTAAAGCCATTGAACAGCTGGGCACCATAGGCTCCCATGAAGCCCTCCTTATCCTGCTGGAAATCGTCGCCAACGACCGGTTGACCACCAAGGAACGCGAACTCGCCATTGAGCACGCCAAAAAAATAGTCAAGTCCAGCCACCAGTAGCCCTCACCCTAATAAAGCTGGGATTAGACCAATGAGTATCGATATCGGCATCGTCGGGCTGGCCCAGAGTGGTAAGACCACTATCTTCAACGCCTTAACTAAAGGCCAGGCCGACACCAAAAACCCCACCCCCCATATCGGTAAGGCTAAAGTCCCTGAACCGCGCCTCAGAGCACTGGCCGACATGCTCCAGCCCAAGCGGTTGGTGCCCGCCGAGGTGAGCTATATCGACATCGGGGCGACGGTTAAGGGGGGAGATAGAAGTATGGGAAGTCAGCTGCTGGGAGAGCTGAGCCACGCCGACGCCCTCATCAATGTCGTCCGCGCCTTTGCCGATGACAGCATACCCCATGTCGAAGGCAGCCTGGACGTGGAACGGGATATCACCGCTATAGACCTTGAGCTTGCCCTCCACGACGCCGGCATCATCGGCCGCCGGCTGGAGAGGATAGAGACCTCGCTGAAAGGGGGCACGCCGCCCGAGCGCCAGTTGCTACTGAGGGAGCAGCAACTGCTGGAAAAGCTGAGACTAGAGCTGGAAAAGGAGTTACCCATCCGCCAGCTGAACTTAACCGCTGACGAAGCCAAAGCCATATCTAACTTCCAGTTCCTCACCGCCAAGCCATTGCTAATCGCAGTCAACATCGGGGAGGAGCAGATAGACGGGGCGGAGTCTCTGGAAACCGAGCTTAACTCGCGTCACCGGGGGGCGGGGCTGGGCATTATCACCCTCTGCGGCAAGCTGGAAATGGAGCTGGCCCAGCTGGATGACGAAGCCGAGAAGGAATGCCGCGCCGAGTTCGGCATCACCGAACCGGGGCTTGACCGCGTTATCAAGCTGAGCTACCGGCTGTTAGACCTGATAACCTTCTTCACTACCGTCTCGGATGAGGTCAAAGCCTGGTCTATACCCAGGGGCACCACTGCCCTCAAGGCGGCGGGTAAAATCCACTCCGATATGGAACGGGGCTTTATCCGGGCGGAAGCCATCAGCTACGACGACCTGATGAAATGCGGCAGTATGGCTGAGGCGCACAAGAAAGGGCGGCTCCGACTGGAGGGCAAGAGCTATACAGTCCAGGACGGGGATGTAATCACCTTCCTGTTTAACGTCTAGAGGTATTCTACTATCTGGGTGAGGCTGGTAATTCGAGGGGAACCGGTAATATCCTCAAAGAAGCCGTTGCGGTCAACCAGAATACCCAGCATACCGGCACTGTTAGCCCCCACCACATCAATCTGCTGCTGGTCGCCGACATAGATCGCCTCTATGGGCCTGAGCTTGGCCTTTCTCAGCGCCGCCCGGAATATCTGGGGGGCGGGCTTGTTGAAGCCCACCTCCTGGGAGGTAACTGCCACCTCAAGCCAGTCGGCGAGGCCCAGCCCCTGGTAAAGAGGGGTTATATCGCGGTCAACGTTGGAAATAAGCCCTAAAATCAACCCCCGCTCCTTAAGCTGGGTCAGGGTAGGAACGACGTCATCGAATAGCACCATCTTGTAGTCAGCTTTAAGCCATTTTTTTAATATACCGGTGACGAGTTCCCAGGACGCCTCTATCCCCGCCTCTTTGAGGACTATGCCGTGATATTCGGTGTATAGCTCCACCGTCTCCTGTTTAGTCCGTTTGCCTATCGGGTAACGGGCATGCTCCTGATAGATAAATTCGTCAGCGGCCATGATGGGGCGGAGCAAAGACTCAGGTGCCACCTCTACACCCAGCTCCTTGAGTATCTTGGCTTGAGTCTCTTCACGGGGCGGGTCGTAGCCAACCAGTGTGTTATAGAGGTCAAAAAAGACTGCTTTAATCACGAGGTCGCCTTCCTGAAGTTGCGGGTGATTAAACTGACCATAACCTGCCGATTTCTAGGTGATAGTGACCAGACCGTGCTTTATCGCCTCTACCACTGCCTGAGTGCGAGCGTTGGCGTTGAGCTTGCGCAGAATCGAAGTGACGTGGTTCTTCACCGTCTGCTCGCTGATATCAAGGGCCAGGGCAATCTGCTTGTTGAGATAGCCCTTGGCCATATAGTTAAGGATTTCCTGCTCCCTGGCGGTGACCGGCGAGACAATGGACTCGGCTCCCTGCCCCAGGGGAAGCTCTCGGAAGTGATGCAGGACCTGCTCCGCCACCCTGGGGTGGCTGACAAAGCTTTCGTTTATGGGATGTTCGCCTTTAGCCGTCCGCTTTACCGTATCGGCCAGCTCATCGGCGGTAATATCCTTGCTTAAATAGGCTGACGCCTGGGCTTTAATCGCCTGAAACAGCTGTTCGTCTTCCGGGGTGGAGGTAAGCACAATGACGCCGATATTGGGCAAGCGCTGCCTTATCAGGCGGGCCAGCTTCAGCCCGTTATCAGAGGGGGTATCAATGTCCACCATGACCACGTCGGGCAGTAAGTTTTCCACGGCTGACATTGCGTCATCATCGGCTTCCGTTTCGCTGATAACCTCTATGCCGCTCATGCTCGAAAGCGAATGCCGCACCCCCTGCCGGAACAGGGACTGGGGACTGATTATGCATACCTTTATCTTGACCATAACTTAACTTAAGTGTAACACATAATAAGTATAGCTTCAATAGTATAGCTACCGAGATTCTGTAAAGCGGGGTGTAGAGAAGGCGGACTACTTGGTGGTTACCAGGGGCATGTTCTTGATTACAGTGATGAAAGCCTCGACCAGAGCCGAGTCAAACTGCTTGCCGGCACCATCCTTCAGCTCCTCCAGCGCCTCTTCCTGGGAGAGGGCGTCGCGGTAAGGTCGGGCCGAGGTCATGGCGGCAAAGGCATCAACTACCCTTAAGATACGGGCATCCAGAGGAATGGCATTAGCCTTTAGCCCCAGTAGATAACCGGTGCCGTCATAGTTCTCATGATGGTACAGGATTCCCGGCATGCAGGCAGATAGCTGGGGAATATGGCCGACAATATCGGCTCCCATCTGGGGGTGAGCTTTAATTATCTCCCACTCCTCGGCGCTGAGCTTGCTGGCCTTATTGAGTATCTCATCGCTAACGCCCAGTTTGCCGATATCGTGAAGCAGAGCGCAAACGCTCAAGCGGGCTATATCTGCCGGCTCCATGTCAAGACTCTTGGACAGGGCGACAGCATATTCCCTTACCCTCTGCGAGTGGTCGTGGGCGTAATGGTCTTTGGCATCCACCGCCGCCGCCAGGGCATAGATGATGCTGAAGGCACCTTTGTCACTATGAATCTCTAACTTTGTTGACTGCTCCGATAAAGGCGGCAAAATCTCCAGAACTGCCTGGCTTTGATTGCCACCTCTCTGCTTGGCGTAATAGAGCGCCTTATCTGCGGCACTGATAACCTCGCTGATAGCTATCCCGTCTACGGGCCAGCTGGCCAGTCCAAGACTGGCCGTCATTGAAACGCTGCCGGTTTTAACCTCTGAAGTAATTCGGCGGCGAACTCGCTCGGCTACCTCATGAGCATCCTTGATACTGGTCTGGGGCAGCAGGATAGCAAACTCGTCGCCGCCGTAGCGGAAAGCCTCGTCAGCATCCCTCACCGCCCCTTTCAGGACAAGGCCCAGCTGCTTGAGGAGACGGTCGCCTTCAATGTGACCGTAGGTATCATTGAAGGCTTTAAAGGAATCGAGGTCCAGAATAACCAGCGAGAAGGCACCACCGTAGCGGGAGTGGCGGCCAATCTCAACCTGAATCCGCTCCATGAGATGACGGCGGTTCCACAGCCCGGTAAGCTCGTCGACGCGCGCCCTCTGCTCAGCCTGTGCATAGAGCCGGGAGTTTTCAATGGACATGGCAATACGGGAAGCTAACTGGGAAAGAAGCTGTACCTGGCTCTGACTGTAGGCGTTGGGGTGGCGACTGGCTACACACATGCCGCCAATAGCCTCAGTACCCACCATCAGGGGCAGAAATACCAGCGACTGCACCCCCTGCTTGATGTGGTATTTGCCCGTCCAGAACCGGCTTTCCTCGGGCAGGTTTGGCTCCACCAGAGGCACTTTATTAGTCACTACCCACTCTGTAGCTGTGTCTTTAAGCGGCAGCTTGTCTCCTGTCTGCCATGCCGAGCCTATCTCGGAGGTTATGGCCAGGAGGTTAAGCTCCTCTCCTTCTACCAGGGTAATCGCCGCCCAGTCAACATCGAGTACCTTTCTCAGTTCCTTGATAAAGCTGTCATATATCTGTCGGATGTCTAGACTGGAAGTCATAATTGCCGCCAGATGGCCAATCAGGGATAGCTCCTCTTCCCGCTGCCTGGCTTCCTCATAGAGGTAGCCTCTCTCCAGGCTCACCGCTACCCGGCTGGTGATATCTTCCAGCAAACTGATATCTTCCAGTAAATACCTGCCCGACTGCTTGCCGCTTAGTACCAAGATGCTTACCAGTTTATCCCGGCTTATTACCGGCATGAACAGCTCTATATCGGCGGCGGTAATCGCCTCCTTTTCCTTCTCCCAAAGGCTGCGGAATTCGGGCAGGATGTCTAAATTCTGGATGGTTAACATACGCCGCTGCTGGCTTAAATACTGGACAACAGGATTATCCTGCCTCAACCTTAAGCTCAACAGGGGGTTAGTCTCTCCTTGAGGCTCAACAAACTGGGGTACGAAGTCTCCGCTCCCGCCTTCAGGGAAAAGCAGGCATGCCCCCCGGCAGTTTATCGCCCTGATTACCAGCGGTAACATCTCGCCGCCCAGCTCCTTGAGGTTAAAGACATCCTGTATCCTGTCGGCAAAATCCGACAGTTTCTGCCGGTAATCATAGGTCTTCCAGTAGAAGACCTGGTCAATTTTCTGCTGGAAAACGCCCCGCGTCAGGTAAATAAGAATGACAACGACCGTGGCTCCCCCCATCCCCGTAGCCAGCATAATGGGGGTCAGCTCAAAGCCAATCCATAAGTGAACCAGGAAGAATAAAAGCAGGTAGAGGCCGACACCGGCAATAATCAGTGTCCCCCAGCTTAACACCCGCCGCAGGACCAGCCTGATGTCTATCAGCTGATGTCTAATGGTAGCATAACTCAGGATAAAGGCAACCAGAATATTGCCGAAATGAGTGATGGGGTACTCTCTTCCCCAGGGAAGAATAGAAGTCAAAATAAAGACAGTCAGAACAAACATGCCAATGAGAAGAGAAACGATTTGATTATAAAGTACCGGATTATCTAAAGTCTTTAGTCTCTTTAAGAAGACATAGCTATTCCTAATGAGCAGGGTTACCAGGGGAATAGCTATGGAGATAATTCCAATATTATACCGAGGATAAAGCTTGTCACCGACTATTTCAACACCCCCAGAAGCATACCCAAGCATCACCACAGCGGTCATAACTGCCAGCGAAGCATAGGCAAAAGGTAGCCAGCGCCCCTTCCCTGGAGGGTAGAAAGAGGAGAGGAAGTAATGAAATTGTATTGTCATCCAGGCAAGCATAAGGAGAACGATTTCACCCAATAAGGTTGCATCTTGTGGGAAAAAATTACTGCGGAATATATAGTCAACTATGCTCCACATCATGGCTGGAATCACGAACAGTGTGAAAAGGGTATGCTGTTTACGCCAGGGACGGGTGCTGATGGTGATAACCAGCAGAGGAATATAGGCAATTGTAGCAATGAGCGGAAATAGCGCATAGATATTCATATATGGGTAATTATTACCGCAAATAGGCAAACTGTCAAGCTAGGCTAAAGTAAGCAGACTAAAGTATGGGGACTAAAATACTAGCCAGCAGCTACCGCCTCAGCTTCCGGCCTGCCCAGCAGGAGTGAAAGTACCTTGTCCGAGGGGTTGATGTGGGGCGGCTTGAGGTGGGCCAGGTCGGCCCCCTCAGCCTGCATATGGGCGGTGTAATCAGCAAAAGTGCCTGGCGGCAGCAGGCTGACCTGTACTTTGAAACCAACCGCGTCCACGAAATCATTATCGAGTAGGGATGCCTTTTCATCATTATCAGATTCCATAAGCTTTCTATATATCATCCTAGCTATATCTGCCTCGCTCACTCGAGAACCGTTTTTAAGCTCAATAAAGAGTTTCAGTACCAGCTCCCCAGGGTCTTTGTAAGCGGTCCAATCTTCATAAGCAATGCCAGTGCTCTCGATTGTCTGCCAGATATTCTTCTCCGTCAACCGAACAACAAAGAAATCAAGAAGTCCATCAACTCGCCGCTCGAAGACCATCTGGGGGATGTCAATGCCCAGCTTCTCATCCCGCAGTGAGATTATCCTGACCATGTCCCCAATCCTGTACCTGACCAGGGCACCACCATGAAAGTTGGTGATGACTATCTCGTAATTCTCCCCGGCCTTTACCTCATCCAGCAAAACCGTCTTCGGCTGGTAGCTGTGGTCCAGCTGCCACTTGAAATGCTCCTCTTCGGGGATGAACTCCAGGAAGTTAAGAGTAGGGATGAAGGTCATACCCTCACTGTCCCAGGTCTGGGTAGCGATAAAGCCACCTTCGGTACCGCTATAGACGTCCAGTGGATAACGTCCCCAGAGCTCCTTTATTCTATCCCGGTAAACCCAGCTATCAAGACCGCTGCTCATGATTCCCTTTACCGACCACAGGTCTTTGGGCAACATCGGGCGGCGGGCTAATCTGCTCTTGGCCATCCCCTTAGCCAGGCGGAGTAGCGCCCTGGGCCGGGAGAGCAGGGGGCGAATATTTACTTTGTTTGAGGACTGGCTGAACTTATCCCCCACCGCCGCCAGGACCAGAGACAGGCCGAAAAAGTAATCGAACCCTTGAGATAGGGCCTGTTTAAAACCAAGCCTTACCCTCCCTTCAAAGGACAGCCTTTCCGCTAACCTTATAGGCGGTAAATAGTCTACCGGCGCCTGCTGCCCTAACATACTGGCCATGGTGCCTGATACATAGGGGCGGGGGGCTACCGAGTAGACAATCCTGGGATGCTGGGGAAACGAGGCGGACTCACCCCACTTCCTGGAACTGGAGAGCATGCCAATACCACACATGATCACGCTCATTTCATCAGCGTAGGCCGGGGTTACCGGCACCCACTTGCAGGGATACTCACCCGACCTGCCCGAGGTGTGTACCCATAAAGCCGGCTTGGCTGGTAATACATCCTCCCTCTTCTCCAAAAGCTCAGGACAGTAATCAGCATAAGTGGTTAACGGCACCCGCCGCCTGAATTCCTCCACCGTCTCCGGCCTGGGACCATGCAAGAGCTTTTTGCCCAGAGCCGAACGGCTGAGCAAACTTATCTGCTCCAGCAAAAGCCGTTTCTGGATGGTCATAAACTGTTCTAGGCTGAGGTTGAGAAAGCCGCAGCACATCTGCCACATCTCTTCATTTCTGCGCTTTTTTAAAAGCTCAGCTACCTTCGGCATGTCACCAGTCCTAAAGCTAAACTAGCCCGAAAAAGTATGTTATGCCTTATTATAACTATGGGAAGTTCTTATATCCTAGAACATAGTTCTAGAAGATAAAAGCTTGCCAAAAAACAGCCTATTATGCTAAAACTAACTCGATTACAGCCAACCAAACCAGAATATAGAAGGGTAGAGCTAAGACAGAATGTTCCAAGTTGAAGCTAACAACAACTTACTAACCCCAGAACAGGTGGCTGGAATCCTCCAGGTTCATATCCTGACCATATACGGCTACATACGGGAAGGAAAGCTAGACGCTATACGTCTGGGCCGAAGCTACCGCATTACTCAGCAGGACCTTGAGCAATTCATCGAATCGAACCGCATCAAAAACAACAAGCCATAGAGAGGAAAAGCGGGTATGCCTAATAATCATCAGAGGGTAGTAGTTACCGGTATGGGGGCCATCAGCGCGGTTGGGCTCAACGTTGCCGAGACCTGGGAAGCCCTCATCAACGGGAAATCGGGGATTGATTATATCAGCCGCTTCGATCCGACACCTTTCGAAACCAAGTTTGCCGCTGAAGTCAAGGGGTTTGACCCCATGACCTACGTCAGCCGCAAGGAAGCGCACCGCATGGATAGGTTTACCCAGATGGCGGTCGCCGCTAGCCTCCAGGCGGTGGAGGCGGCCGGGTTGAAGATAGATAACAGCAATGCTGAGGAGATCGGCGTCTTCATCGGGAACAGCGTCTGCGGTCTGCTCGAGGTCTCTGACCAGCTTAAGCTACTGAGTGAAGCCGGCCCGAGAAGGATAAGCCCCATCCTGGCACCGACCATGACCGGTGATGCGCCGCCGGTACAGGTTTCACTACTGCTGGGAGCCAAGGGGCCTAATTTCTCTTTGTCATCAGCCTGCTCCAGCAGCAGTGATGCCATCGGTCATGCCTACGAGGCAATTAAATACGGAGAGGCCAAGGTAATAATCGCCGGTGGCACTGAGGCACCGGTAATACCTATTTGTATCGCCGCTTTCAATGCCGCCCGCGCTTTATCAACCCAGAACAGCTCGCCCCAGAATGCTTGCCGGCCCTTCGACGCTGAACGAGATGGCTTTGTCCTGGGCGAGGGTGCCGCCACTCTCGTACTTGAGAGGCTTGACTATGCCCTTGAACGCGGCGCCCCTATACTGGCTGAAATACTGGCCTACAGCGCTACCAGCGATGCCTTTCACATCACTCAGCCTTTACCCAATGGCATGGGTGCCGCCAAGGCGTTGAGCATTGCCCTGAAGAAGGCAGGAATTAGCCCCGATGATGTTGACTATATCAATGCCCACGGCACGGCCACCCAGCTTAACGATACCGCCGAAACCCACGCCATCAAGAGCGTCTTTGGCGAACTGGCCTACCTTATCCCGGCCTCAGCCAATAAGTCCATGACCGGACACCTGCTGGGAGCATCGGGGGCTCTTGAAGCGGTAATCTCTATTATGACCATAAATCACGGGGTTATACCGCCAACGATAAACCTCAATAACCCCGATCCCGAGTGTAACCTGGACTATGTGCCCAATAAGGCGCGTAAGGCTGAGGTGAACACGGTGGTGTCAAATTCCTTCGGCTTCGGCGGACATAATTCGGTGCTTGTTTTCCGACGCTATTCGGCGTGATTGACTTTTATGGAGTAGATTTGGTGCGGGGGAATAGAGAGCGGCTTAATCAGGATTCTTTCTCTTTGTTGCTGGAATTAGTCAGAGCCTGTAATTTCTGGCTTAGCTCGTTGAAGTTCTTATCTGAGTGCTTACCCACTTCCAGTCCATAGCTTAAGAAAAACTCGAGGAAACTGCGCAGCAGCTCCTTAATCCCCTGCTGGGACTTGTAGAGTTCTTCCTTGGTCACATAATTTCTATTTACCGTATCTCCCTTATATTCTTTATCTTCCTTGAGTTGCTCCTCAATAAGGAAGTCAATAAATTCGGAACGGCTCATCTCACCGCGGCTTTCATCAACCTTCTTGGCTACCTCGGCATTAATTATGAACATCCTTTTCTCTGCCATGTGAGACTCCTCTTATGATTCTGATAAAAAAGAAGGGCAACCTACCGCCTCCGGCGACCTCAGGTTACCCCTACAAAAGCAGGGCTAAACTATCAAAAATCAATGCCCTCTTCCAAACCCAGCATTTCCATTATGTTTTCAATGCTTTTGAGCAACTTATTACCTTTATCAGTCACGTGGTACTTTATTGAGGGATTTCCTACCTGTACCTTGTTAATTAAGTTTTGATCCATCAGAAAGGCGAGATACTTCTGTATCTGGGCATAACTCATATTGGCGCTGTACATAATCTCGGTCTTGCCCACACCGTTGCCATTATTCCCCACCCTCAACATGTCGGCTATTATTTCAATATTTGACCTTCTAACGTTAAGCATCATTCCACCCCCAGCCAGTACTTACTGCGTGGGAGGATTGTACAACTAAGTATAATATATGTCAAGTGGTCAAGGACAAAAAGGCGATTTAAGAGGGGCGGAGCCTCAAATACGGGGACTACCCAGCTTTTAGAGGGTGTTTTTCTTCCCACCCTGACCCACCCTACAGAAGTGATACTTCTATCAATTTCTTTTAGGGGGTGGGGATAAGGGGCTTTAGCCCCACCTTAAGGGCGGTGGGCGGGAATAGATATAAACGGGGGTGGGGGGAAGAGATATAAAGAGGCAAAGCCTTTTTGGGCGGGTGGGTATGGGAAGCAAGACACTTAAAAGATGCCCAGATACCAGTTGAGAATCTGACTCCCCCACAGCAGTGTAACTATAGCCGCTACCGCCAGGAAGGGGCCAAAGGGCATAGCCTCCTTGCGCTTTTTTATCTTAAAGCCGAGCAGGATAACGGCTGCCAGCCCGCCCAGAATCATGCCCATGATTAAGGCGACGACTACCAGCGGGAAGCCGGCGGCCAGACCGATTAGCGCCGCCAGCTTTACATCGCCAAGACCCATTCCACCGCGGGAAACGATAACTATCAAGAAAAAGATGACAAAACCAATGCCGCCGCCGATGGCAGCTTGGGCAATGTTGGGCACAATCGCCACCTGGGGTAAGAAGATGGTAAAGAAGACGCTGAGAAGTAAGGCCACTGCCAGAGCCGGGTAAACTATCCTGTTCAGGATAAGCCCGTGCTCCAAATCAATGACCAAGAGCACCATGAAAATAGAAATATAAAAGAGGGCGACGGGAAGCTCGATGCTCAAGCCGTACTGCCAGTAGGCCAAGCCGAACAGCGCCGCCGTACTGACTTCCACCCACAGCACCCGCTTAGGGATAGGAGCCTTACAGTAGCGGCAGCGGCCGCGCAGCCACAGGTAGCTGAATACCGGTATCAGGTCTTTTGCCGCCAGGCGGCGTGAGCAGGCCGGGCAGTGAGACGGCGGATAGACCAGCGACTGACCGGCCGGCAGGCGGTCAGCGCAGACATTGAGGAAGCTGGCTATTATCATTCCCAGTAAGACGAATATGACGGCAAGACCGGCTTCCATGTTAGCCCCTATTTTGCACCCTGCGGCTGGCCAAAGTCAATACTGCCTGTATTGAAGCTATCTATATAGCCCAAAAGTACTAGCCCAATACGGCTATGACCAAATTTCTATTGACCCTCCGCTACCCATCCCATATGATGAAATTACCTAAATATACCAGAGCTTGTCTAACTTAAGCCCAAATAACCAAGAAAGGAGGTAAAAAGAAATGAAGAGGTTTATGAAAAGGCTGCACCGAGGAGAGAAGGGCTTCACCCTGATCGAGCTGCTTATCGTGATTGCCATCCTAGGCATTATCGCCGCCATAGTCGTACCTAACGTGGCCGGCTTTATGACCAGCGGCACCCTGAACGCGGCCAACACCGAGGTAGCTAACGTGAAGACCGCCGCCGTGGGCTATCTGGCGGAGCATGGGGAGTGGCCTGCTGATTCATCCGCGTTGGAGAATGTCTATTTAGAGGGTACCACTAAAGCAACGTACAGTTTTGACGGTGCGGTAATTGACGGCGTAACTGACTCAGACTGGGGCGACACCATCACCTTTAACACGGACGAGGACAAACAGGTGTGGGAGAGAGCAGGCGAAGCAGCACCTGCACCATAATCAGTCCTTAGTCTGAAGCTTCAGATTAAGTAAGTTAATCTGGAAGGGCTTATCGGTGGGGTGATTCATATTTGGGCTTTAACCCCGCCGATAGGCTTTTTCGCCTAGGAAATCCTAAACTCTCCAAACAATCTCAAATCACCAAACATCTATGACCCGGGGAGTGAAGGAGATGTTTATGAAAAGGCTGCACCGGGAAGAGAAGGGCTTCACCCTGATTGAGCTGCTTATCGCCATCGCCATCATGGGCATTATCGCCGCCATAGTCGTCCCTAACGGGGCCGGCTTTATGACCAGCGGCATCCTGAACGCCGCCCAGACCGAGGCAGAGACTGCTAAGACAGCCGCCGCAGGTTACGTGGGGCAGCACGGGGAATGGCCCGACAGCTCAGACGACGTGGGCCTTTTTCTGGAGGGAGGTTCCGACGCTCTCAAGGCAACGTACCAGTTTGGCGGCGATGGGGAAATAGATAGCGTCAGTGACCAGGAGTGGGAAGGCATCCACTGGGACGTTGATTCCCAGACCTGGGCAAGAGGCGAAGAAGCAGCGCCAGTGCCACCAGAGCCAGCGCCACCAGTACCAATCCACCCAGTGCCAATCCACCCGGTGCCAATCCACCCGGTGCCAATCCACCCGGTGCCATTCCGATAATTAGCACCATTTATCAATTTATCAATAAGGGATTTTAAAGGGGCTATAACGGCCCCTATTTTTTGCGTAATTTTCCCCTTACCTCAAAGCTACATTATATGTAGAAATATGAAGCCCTGAGAGCCATTCTAAGGGGCTTAGATTGCCAAACCCATACCCCAAATAATGTAGCCCGATGGGGTAAGGCCTTAAATATACAACAGAGAGTCTGAGAGGGGGCGAAGCCCCTATGGGGCTGGGCGGGTTGGGGGAAAGAGAACTTAAAAGGGGGGGTGACTAATCAGGGGTGTTCAAGAGGAGGCGAATACGGGGGCCCCGCAAAACAAAAATAAAATTTTTGTGGGGTGAAAAACCCCCTCTCTTTATAAAAAAATTCCCCTTCCCCTTGTTAAGGGGAAGGGGATAAAGGGGATGGGATCACCCTATCCCCAATCAAAAAACTAGTTAATCTCCACCCGGCCAATCAGCTTCTCTACCTCCTGGCGGTCGTTGCAGAAGGCGAGCAGGGTCTCCCCGGTGATGAGCCGCTTGAGATAGAGGTTAACCAGAGCTTCATCCAGCGAAATCATGCCCACTTCCCGGTGAGTACGGATGACATTGGGCAACTGGTAGATTTTACCTTCGCGGATGAGGTTCCTTACCGGCGCGTTAGCCAGCATAATTTCCACCGCGGCTACCCTCCCCGAGCCACTAGCCCTGGGGACAAGCACCTGACACAGCACAGCCACCAGCAATGAGGCTAACCGCGTCTGAGCTAAAAAGCGCTCGTGAGGGGGGAATAAGTCTACTATCCTCTCTACCGCCTGGGGGGCACTGGGGGCATGGCCGGTAGATAGTATCATATGCCCGGTTTCGGCGATAGTTAACACCGCCGAAGCCGTCTCTAAGTCCCTCATCTCACCAACCAGAATCACATCAGGGTCCTGCCTTAAGACATGCTTCAGCGCCTGGGCAAAGGAAAGAGTATCACTGCCCAGCTGCCGCTGGGTTATGGCACACTTAATGGATGGGTGAACATACTCGATAGGGTCTTCAATGGTGACTACGTGGCGGCTTTCGTTTGTGTTCAGGTGTTGAATCATGGCCGCCTGGGAAGTACTCTTGCCGCTGCCGGTAGGTCCGGTGACTATGATGAGTCCCCTGGGTTTTAGGGCAAGCTCTTTGTATACTGAGGGTAATTCCATGTCCTCTACCGTCGGGATCTCCGGCGGCAATAAGCGCACGGCCAGACTGATAGACCCCCGTTGCAGGGCAGCATTGCAGCGTAGACGGCCAACGCCCTCTAAGGTATAGCCAAAATCAAGCTCCAGATGGCGGTGGAATTCTTCCCTTTCCTCAGGAGTAGTTACCTGGAGAAAAGCCTGGCTGATATCCTCGCCAGTTAATGGCGTCGCACCGTTTACCGACTCCAGTGAGCCGTTAACCCGCAGTAACGGCGGGCTGGAGGCCACCATATGTAAATCAGAAGCGGCTTTGGCTTTAGCTGTATGAAGTAATTTAAAAATATCCATATTCACCACCTAATCTAGGAGAAACTCGAACTCATACCCTATGAATTCCCCTTCGTTGTCCTCCATAGCTGTTATTGACGAGATAATGATCCTCAGGAAATTATCTCTCAAGTCTCTGGCGTAAGCGAAAATATTGTCCTCAGAATCAATCTCTTTCTTAACTAGGCCGTTTACCGTAGCCTGTTCCTCCTCGTGATTAATCTCAATGAAGTCGGCGTCTTGCGGCAACAGCCTTACAATGTCGTCCATGTGCTGATCAACCAGCCCTCGACCGGCACCCAGAGAGGCGAAGGTAGTCTCAAAGATATCAGCCCTGGCTCCTATGGGTTCCATCTGGGCTTCTAGCTGGGTCACCTGCTCATTTAGTGTTGCTATCTCCACGCGCTCCTGAGTAACAATGTTCTCAACATTTGCCAGTTCAGAACGCAATATATCGTTTTGAGCCGTGCTGTTTCGGAGCATTATTCCCATATAGACCAGTATGCCAGCGCCAATAATGACACCGGCCGGGACCAGGATAGCGGATACGGGGACAGCTTTGGGCAGGTATATTTTAGGCAAGGCGTTGAAATTCACCAGGGAAACGTTAGTTTCGCCTTTTTCCGGATATAGCTCTTTAAACGCCAGCCCGATATTGACCATGAATTCACCGGGGTTGAAGCTCTCCGGCGATTCCACCGGTGAGGGTAATATCGACACCGGGCATTTTAACTTGCCCGACAATGACTGCCAGTTCTCTGGCGCCTCCGCCAGGTCGCCGCAGACGAACATGGGTACCGTTGCATCTAAAGGCTGTTCCTTATGGCCGGAATTGTAGAAGGCAACGGTACGGTCAATCTCTTCTGTGATGGTGGGTATCTTTTCCGTAAGCGTAGCCGCCTCGCCGGGCAGGGATAGGGTGCGGATTAGCTGGGGTAGCCTGTCTACCATCACTATGATGTCGAGGTTGTCCAGCCTGGTGTTGACAATTATCGCCCGGGGCTCATCCAGGGTTCGGCAGAGGGCCAGCGGGGCTAAGTCCATAATATATGGCTCAATGCCGGCTGTTTTTAGCATCCGGTATGCAGCGTCAGCTACATTGCGGGGAAAGGCAGCCAGGAAAACACGTGTCTCCCCCACCGACGCTGGAATACGCTGGTAAGAAAGGTAGACTTCATCCAAGGGTACCGGTATCACCCTAGCCGCTTCCTGCTTGACCGCTTCAGGTAGTATGGCCTCAGGTAGCTCGGGCAGGGAGATAAGACGGTACAGAGAGTTGAGCCCGCTTAAACCCACAATGTACTTCCCCCCACTCTCCTTTACCATCTTGAGCAGTTCCTTGATTTTTTCCGCCATCTGGGCTTCATCAAGGACTACCCCCTGGCTGACCAGACCCGGCTCCAGGTACAGGCTGGCCCACTTCTTTACCTGATTGCCCTCAACCACCACCAGGTTAACCGTGTTATCATTGATAAATAGAGTTTTAATTTTTTTAGCCATCATTATCACCTTGGAAATCCATAGATTGCGAGTTCAAGAGTAGCCTCCGGACCCGTCTCGCTGCCTTCTATTTCTTCCGGAGGTTCAAGACCATCTATAGCCGCCACTCTGATAGTTGCCACGCCAAAGTCCGGGGTGGTGGCTACGAGATGAATAAATTCGAGAACCTTATCCACCGTCTCGTCAATGTAAACTTCAAAATATCCCGCGGTACCGGGAGGTGATTCTGCATTCTCCAATACCACCTCAACAGTGGTGACAGCGTAGACAATATCCGTTCCCTTTACCTTTTCGTTCAACGGTTCTGAAGCGGTGAGCTCTGTTATCCGCAGGTCACACTGCTCAGCAAGCTTGAATATCGTTTCGTCGTATTCAATGCTTTCCACCGACTTGGGGAATCTTCCCTCGCTCTTGCTAAGCGCTAACATGGCTTTATCCAGCTCACCTTCCCATTGGGCCAGCTGGCCGGCCAAATCCTCCCTTTGCGCGACAAGCTCGGGCAGGAGACCCTGAGTTCTAGTCAGGCTGGCATTTAAATGCTCCCGCTCTCCCGACTGCCCTGAATACATAACGAAGATGATGGCAAAGACAAGAATGAAAATGCCAACTCCCAGAACTATTAAGGCTGTCTTGCTTACTTTCATTTGCTCACCCCTTTACTAGATAACTAATTGTGCCACCGCTGGTAATCGAACTACGGAAGGAGAGAATGATATAGCTCAGGGTAAAACCATCACCAGTAGTAGGTATATCAATCTGAGCCGAGGTATCCCCCGGCCTCAGTATTCCGCTGCCTGGCGGAGTCCCCCAGGGAACGTAAAAGGTATCAATATCTATACCACTGGCGGTAATCCCTAGAGACACGCTATTCCAGACATTATTCCAGGGGGTACCTGTGCCGTCGAGCAGATATTCCCCGGTACCGCTAGGTCCAGTAACCTTAAAAGAATCGCCAGTTTTGTCTTCGTCTCCCTCGCCAACAAAGCAGGTAATCTTGGCGGCATCGGCCTCGCCGGTAATCGGCTGCGGGACAAGGAAGCCGCTAACATTGCCCCCGGGCTCACCATCGCCATCAAAATCGGGATTGCTCTGGCTTACGCCCTCGGGATAGCTTTCTTTAAACGTAAAATTGGGGTCGGATATATCGTAAAGATACAACTGGTGTCCTTTCATATCGGGGGTGGAGTAGATGATAACCACCGACCAGCCGGCATAAGAAGCATTGTATCGTCCGCCGTAACTCGACTCCCCAGGCAGCATATGGGCTGGGGTGCCCAGGGGATAGGCGGTGTAATCGCCGGTGTCATGGCCAGTGCCGTTATAGAGAGTAAACGAATAATAATCGCCATCGGTTGTCTCATCGGGTAAACCGGGATAGCCTGGCTTGAGCAGATTTATCACCGAAGTATCATCATGACTGGCATGCCCCAAGGTAAAGGTATAGGTGCCGCTACCACTGGGGTTAATCGCATCCTCAACCGGTGTCTTGACCAGGTCAGTGGCGTCATAAAGGCAGGTGTAGTACCAACACGCCGGAGAGTCATTAGTTTTAGGCCATACCTGCCACTGGTGAGTGGTTATATCCTGCATGACGCCATCACCACCGAAATTGACGGTGTTAACCTTAGCATTTGTCTCAACCAGTGTTTCCAGGTCAGCCGGGGTAGGGCTGGTGGGATACACTAGCCCCGTCCCGTTGTCTTGGGGAACACCCCAGTCGTTTGGGTCAGCACTCCAGCTCCACACGGTGTTGGTGTGTTGATGATGACCATGACCAGTCGTAGTCGTAGTCGCTGTCCAGTAGTAATGGTCTATGAACCCTGACCAGTAAAGGTAGGCAGCCTCCACGATGGCATCTGGTGGAATATAGCCGACGCCGTTTGGATTACTACTCTGGATGGTGGTACTGCTCTCCTTAAGAAGCTGGTTGCGGTAATCTGGGTCTCCTGTTATCAAGCTGTTGCCAACAGCAACATAGTCCCCCGATATGGTAGAACCCAGTTGACGCATCTCACTTTTGGCGGTATAGGCCTCAACAATAGTTTGCTTCCCGGCAGTGGTACCGGGACCGGGGTCGGTAGCCGTGGAAGTAACCTTATAGACCTTGACATCGGCATCCCAGGCATAATCAACGCTATCAACGCCGCTGGTGTTTATCCAGGAAAGGGCAGCCCCAGGATTTACATTCTCCGGGCCGGAGAACTGGAAGGTGAAGCTTCTCTCCAGGGGAGAGCCGGTAGTACCAGGGAAATTTACCAGCGGAATAGAGCCAAAGTCCCATACCACGGCTTTGCCACTGCAGTAGTCCTCAGGATCATCCGGCTCAAGGTCGAGGCTACAACTGTCATCCACGTAATCAAAGCCGGGCGGCAGCCATATCCCTACCGTGTCTACACTCAGGGCAGCGGGGTCATCACCTTCATCATAATAATAGGCTATCTTAATCTGGTACGTTGACGCCGCCGACACACTGCCGCTTATTATCAGCCTGGGGGGATCACCCCCGATACCTTCAATAATTTCCCTGGCTGCACCGGGGGCCGGAGCATCTATACCATCGGGAATCCAGATATTTCGTAGAGCAACATTTACTTCTTTACCATTTACATCCTCGGGCAGGTCGTAATTCCACTCGTTGGAAGGGCTGTAGTCATAATAGGCATATGGGTCGTAGCCAGTGAATAATGTTTCCAGCTGTTCATTCTCTACCTGCCACAAGCCATCTTCAATACCGGAGTCGGCAGAATAGAAAAGCCGCATCCTCTCCTCATAGACTTCTTTCCCCGTCTTGAGCCCCGTACCTACATGACTCAACATCGGTGCGATGACGAGGGCGCTCACGAGCATCAACAGAACCACTATCATCAGCGCCTGTCCCTTTTCACCTTTTACCAGTTTGTTTAATTTCATTCTCCTCACTCCCCATCATCTAATACTGATTATTACGAGCCTGGCCTGGGAATAACTTCATATGTCCTGGTTTCAATTTGTGCCGCTGAGCCAGCGCCCACCTGAACCGTTACCGTGAAAGTAAGTTTGCCACTGGTATATACACAACTGGTATTTGCCGGGTCCGGGTCAATAAATTCAGCTACAGTAGTAGTCTCGGTGACTCCATTCTCATCCTGAACCCGCTGCAGTTCCTTAAGCCCACCGCCAGACATATCTTCCAAGGTATAAGCAACCTGATACACATTGCCATCCCAATCAGTCCAGTTCAGGGTGATGGACTCAAGCTCACCGGAGTCTTCCACAATAACCGGCGCCTGCTGAGCCATCTGGGCATCACGGCTGACCCAGTAGCCGGCACTCTGTACCTGCCTGACCGCAGTCATGTGGTTAGAGGTGCGGCCACTGCTATCAACTATCTGGAAAATAGTCATGGTAACACTACCGGCGATAAGACCGCTAATGGCTATAGCTATCATCAGCTCAATCAGGGTGAAACCCTTCTGGCCTTTGTGTATCAAGCTTAACCTTGGAAATTTCATCGAAATGCCCTGTATCCCTCTAAGGAGAATGTCGTTATTTTATCGCCAATAGTATGTGTTATAACCACCGTGATGCTCTGGATACCATCGTCATTAGTAGTCCCATCACCGCAGGGGTCCAGTCGCACGGCACCAACATCAATTTCATAGCCATCGGGAATATTCGGGATTTCAGGATATATTGGATGCCCAGGTTCGAGATTGGCATCGTAAGGCTGCTGCCTGACGTATTCCATCTGAGTCCGCGCCAGACTTTCGGCGGTGGCCCGCTCGTCAGCCATAATGATAGCCCTGGAGCCAGCAGCCAGAGCGCCGAGATAGGCGACAGCTACTATGCCCAGCAAAGCTATGGCTAGTGCTACCTCCATTAGGCTGAAGCCTTTTTCATCTTTCATCGCTCTTAGCTCCTAGACACTCATTTGGCCGTAGATTGAATACATAGCTGAAACTAGAGAGACGGCAATAAAGCCAATTACTACGGCGATAATTATAATCATGGCCGGCTGAATGAGCCCTACAGCAGAACTCGTCCTGTCATCAGCCTCAACCTCGTAGCTCTGAGCTACCGTAGTTAGCGTGCTGTCCAGGTTGCCGGTTTCTTCGCCAACTCCCACCATCTGCACCATCAAGGGCAGGAAGAGTTTATTTTTGCTCATGGGCTTGGATAAGCCCTGGCCTCTAATCAACTCCTGCTGAACCTCGGTTAGCGCCTCGACCACAACCTTGTTGTTGCTGCCGTGAATCACCAGCGACATTATTTCGGGCAAGGGTAAGCCAACCTTGAATAGGAGTGCCATAGTCCGGCAACAACGGCCAAGCTCGCCTAAGACATTAATTCGGCCCACTACTGGCAAAGAGAGCATTAATTTATCCAACTGATATCTGCCGGCTGGCGTCTTGATGTATAAAGAGCCTATAATAATCGCCGCCACCATCGCCAGAATTATGAAAAGCCCGTACTGGAGAAGCCACCCAGATACGTCCAGAAGTATCCGTGTTGGTGTCGGTAGTTCAACGCCGAAAGACCCGTACAGGTCAATAAAGGTGGGCATGACAAACGCAACCAGTATGGCTACCACTACAACGGCTACAACGGCCATAATAATGGGATACATAAGAGCGGCTTTAATCTTCTTTTCGGTGATAAGGCTCCTCTCCAGATGATCAGCCATCTGCCGCAGCACCACCTCCATGTTGCCACCTTGCTCGCCAGCCGCTATCGTCCGGTGATAAATTTCAGGGAAAGCCCGCGGGTGTTTGCTCAAGGCAGTGGATAACGAACTGCCGCCGCGAATGTCAGAGGCTACCTGGCCAATTATCGCCTTGAAACCGCGATTGGTTGACTGGCCCTGTAATAGCTCTAAAGCGGTAACAATGTCAGTGCCGGATTCAAGAAGTAAAGCCAGCTGGCGGGAAAACATTATTATCTCTCTTGGCTTTACCCGCGAAAAGCGGCCGGTAACACTGCCCAGGTTTAAGAAGGGGGTTATCGTCTTCAGGCTGACCAGTTGGTAGCCGCCATAGTTGAGCAGGCTGGTGGCGGCCCCTTCGTCGGTGGCCGAAAGCCTGCCTTTGACCAGTTTTTTATCCGTTGTGTAAGCTATATACTGAAACTCCATGATACCTCCAAGACCACTAGTCTCCCGAATAGGCATTACGCAAAACTTCAGAGGGAGTGGTTATACCTTCCTTTACCTTGCGCATACCATCGTTCATCATCGTTACCATGCCTTCCTTGATTGCCTGGGCACGGATCTCACTGCTGCTCACCAGGCTAGTAACCATCGTCCTTATGGTGTCACTCATGGCCATAATCTCAAATATGCCGACCCTGCCCAGATAACCGGTATAAGCACATGACTTGCAGCCGGTGCCGTATACGAACTCAGTCCGCTTCTCCCTCATCTCTTTTTCGTAGGCCATCTGCTCTATCAGCGGCGCCTCAATAAGATGGCTGCAATCAGGACAAACACGACGCACCATCCGTTGGCCTATAATGCCAAGAACCGCCGAGGCGATTAAGAAAGGCTCTACGTGCAGGTCAATGAGACGGGAGAGCACACTGGAAGAATCGCTGGCGTGGACAGAGGATAGCATCAGGTGACCGGTGAGGGCGGCTTGGACCGCTATGTTGGCTGTTTCACTATCACGTATCTCGCCCACCATTATCACATCTGGGTCAAGACGAAGTATGCTCCGCAGTCCGCTGGCAAAGGTAATGCCGGCTTGAGGATTGACCTGAATCTGATTGATATCTTTAAACCGATATTCGGCCGGGTCTTCAATGGTAATGATGTTTCTCCCCAGAGAGTCGAGAGAGTTGATTGAGGCATATAAAGTGGTGGTCTTGCCCGCCCCGGTAGGACCGCTAGTTAAAATCATGCCGTAGGGAATCTTGAGCATGGCTTCATACTTGGCCTGATTTTCGGACAACATGCCAAGTTCAGCTAGCCCTAAAGCCGCTACCGACTTATCTAACAGGCGCAGCACCGCCATCTCGCCGGTAACCGTGGGAGAGGTGGCTACGCGAATGTCTATCTCCCGCCCTTTAGCCTTAACCGAGAACTGG